>OBID01000110.1_pt1 | contig 36231 bp, 31 predicted proteins | sample 1519781 | NCBI WGS metagenome assembly OBID01 (sample SAMEA3991478, study PRJEB22521) | metagenome | biome: anthropogenic terrestrial biome; feature: sewage plant; material: sludge | place: Sweden | collected 2012-09-26 | reverse complement strand
ATTGGGTTGAGCGACCCCGTGACGGTATCGGCGCCCTGCCGGGGGGCTTGAGGGCGAGACACCTTTGCAATACGGAGCCTTGTTCGACACCATATCTATATGTCTATCTAAAGGGTTAGGAGCCCCGGTAGGGTCGTGCCTTATAGGTTCTTTGGAAACCATATCAAGGGCTCGCAAAATCAGGAAAGTGATGGGCGGTGGTATGCGTCAAGCAGGATTTTTGGCAGCGGCAGGAATCTATGCCCTTGACCATCACGTGGACAGGTTGAAAGAAGATAATGACCGCGCACGGGATTTGGGTGAATGTCTCCGGTTGCTTGACTACATCAAAGAGGTCAAACCAGTCATGACCAATATTGTGATCTTCTCAGTAAAAGAACCCCTCACTTCCGATTGGATGTTAAAAGAATTGAATAAAAATAATATTCGGGCTGTGACCATAGGACCTGGAGCTATTCGATTTGTAACTCACCTTGATTTTACTTCAGAAATGTGTCATCAGGTAATTAAAGTTTTGAAAGATCTCGAAAAAAAGGTTTAAATTATCCTACCTATATACATCAATACCACTCCTATGAAAAGAAATTTAAAGCTTATACTCGCCTATATCGTGCTTATAGCTTTTGGCAATCAGGCCAAAAGTCAAACTGATATTACCCTCATCATTAATGATCTGGCTGGTCAGCAAATCGATAAAATTGAAGCCTTTGATTACAGTCAAATAGAGATGCTCAATCCTAAGATCGCCGATACGATCCAACTAAAGTTTTCTAAAAATACCATTAACTGTTATGTACTACGATTTCACAGCCAAAATAAAATAGCCAATAAACAAATCTGGTTAGATCCTGGCACAGTGACCGTACATGGCCACTTAAACCGGTTAAATCTAATCATTGATACGGTCATAAATGCTCCTGTTTATTATAAGATCAATGAATTCCAAAATACGTATTCTAAATTACTCAAGAAATCGGATGTGTCAGAAATGAACCAATTTTTATTGACATCCTTTAAAGAGCACGCCGATGACCCATTTTCCATCACCATCGGTATCTATTATTTGATGCTCAATATCAACTCGAAAGAAAATCTGGCAAAATTAAAAACAGAGACTGATCGTCAAGGGAATAAATTCGGTTGGTACATCACTGCTCCTAACTTATATGATCGACTAAACACTGTGCTTACTCTGGACAAACTGGATTTAAAGAATTTTCAATTCACCAGCCTTGAAAACAAAAAGACCAATATTTCACTTAAAGGATCAGATTATACTGTGATCAATTTCTGGTTTGCGGGCAATCGGGCGTCACTTCAACAACACCAGACGATTAAACCAAAATGGGATGCGCTTAAAGCTCAACATATTGATCTACTCGGAGTGTCGATCGATCAAAGTTTTGATCAATGGGCTCAATATCTCAATGCTGCCAATCTACCTTGGCAAAATTTGCTTGAATCTAAAGAGAACCTTTTGTCCGATTATTTAAAAATCGATAACTTTCCTACTTATGTCATCCTGGACAAAAAAGGAAGCCTTGTCGCAACTTACTTTTCTTTTGCAGATGTGTTGAAACATTTTAACATTACACCATAATCCATTTATCAATCCATTGTTCAATCTTTTGTTATGCGGATAATTCTATTTTTTATAGCCTTCATTATTTCAATACCTGCGAAAGGACAAAAACCTACTGATCGTCGATTAGCTGGGTTAGATACGTTTGTCGCCCGAGTCCTCAAGGAATGGAAAGCTCCTGGTGTCACGATAGCTATTGTAGAAAAAAACAAAGTGGTCTATACAGGCGGATTTGGATACAGAGATCTGGCCCAAAAACTGCCGGTGACCGAAAATACGCTTTTTGCCATTGGCTCATGTACCAAGGCATTTACTGCTTCTTTGATTGGTGGTCTTGTGAAGGAAGGCCTGGTCGACCTGGACAAGCCAATCCGCAACTATCTGCCTGAGCTCAGATTTAATAATGAGTACCTTAATGATCATGTAACCATAAGAGATATGATGACCCATCGAACCGGACTTCCGCGGCATGACTACTCATGGTATGGATCCTCTGCTACCCGACCAGAACTATTAAAGCGTATTGAATTTCAACAACCCACTGCTGAGCTTCGCGAAAAATATCAATACAATAATTTTATGTTTTTAAGCCAGGGCATATTACTGGAAAAGTTAACAGGCAAATCATGGGAAACCAATATCCAGGATAAAATATTTGTTCCTTTGGGTATGAGTCAGACAGTCACTTCAATCTCTGACATGGAAAAGTCACCTGATCATTCCCTTGCCTATACCTTGATCAATGACTCATTTGCATTAAATATTCCATATAAAAACATAGATGCAATGGGCCCTGCAGGTTCTATTAATAGCAATGCTAAAGATATGGCTAAGTGGTTGATCACCTGGATCAATAACGGAAAATACAATGGCAATGAAATCATCCCTTCTGATCACGTGGCTCAAGCCTCCACCATACAGATGGCGGCAGGGGCTCCTGTGTCTTCAGAAAATCCGGATGTACAAAATTTTGGTTATGGGCTAGCATGGACAGTGGGGAGTTACCGGGGACATTACAGGGTTGAGCATGGGGGTGGCATCGATGGGTTTATCTCCAGTACCGGGTTTTTCCCAACAGATAGTATTGGATTTTTCATTTCTTCCAGCACTGGTTATGTTACTTCCGTAGTAAGGAATTGGATTTGTGATCGTATCTTAGGCCTGAATTACCGTGATTGGCAAAAACAACAAAGAGATGCTTTTGTCAAAACCAGATTTGCAGCCTTAATGCAACCAAAACCTTCTGATACCTTAGGTAGGATTATGAATACACATCCTAGCTTAGCCTTATCACAATATGCAGGAAAGTATACTAACAAGGGCTACGGTACAATCGAAATTTCGCTCACCGACAGCATGTTGCAGGCATCGTATAATGGGACAAAATTCGATCTACAACACAAACACTTTAATGTCTTCAGAGGAAAACCCGATGGAGTACAATACCAGGATGCTCAACCTACCGAATTGTTTTTCCAACTCTCTAAAGATGGCAAGATAGATCAACTATCGACTCCCTTGCAACCGGGAGTTGATGATATTGAGTTTACAAGGGATATTGAAAACGCTGCTTTAAGCAGGGCAGAACTTGAAAAATATGCAGGAGACTATCAACTTGGGCCACAAAATATACAGTTTGTGATCAGGGAAGAAACTAAGCTATTTGCTATTTTACCTGGCCAACCCAACTACGAACTCATTTCAACAGGAAATCATGAGTTCAAACTTAAGATATTAGATGGTTACAAAGTAAGATTCAAATTAGACGATCATGGAATAGCGACAGAAGCCAGCTTCATTCAACCTAATGGAATATTTGTAGCTAAAAGAAAATAACCCAAAGGTTACACATAATTTTTAACCAATACAATGTGACGGTAATCTAGTAGCTTGTCATCGTCCACAAACAATACTTTACCTCCTGCAGAAATAACGTTTTCAATAACATCGTCGACAACATCTTGCATGGGCATAGGGTCAGCGTCCAGATCATGGGTAAATATTTCATTTTTGTAAGCCTTTAAAACAGCAGCTTTTCGATAATTTTTTTCCACCACCAGAAGTTGACAGTTTTTTATCGCACTTTGCTTCCAAACATCATTGAGTCCTATGGCTAACATTTGGTTATTGTTATAGATCTCTAACGATTGGATTAATGCCTTTTCTTCATCCTCCCTAATATTGTTCAATGAAACCTGAACTAATCTGATCAATTCTGACTGCGCTTTTTCAAAATAATTGCCCGGCAAAAAAGCTTTGACAGCTCTATTATGATGAGATATTTTTTTAAAATGGGCGATCATCTTATCACTTCCTGTGACGATAACATCATGGTCATAAGATTGCAGAACCATACCAAGGCCCTTATCCGCATTGTCCAACAATAAATGCATTGCCTTCTCCCGGCGATCATTTTTCTCATAATAAATCGCAACATCATGAAGGGTATTTTCCATAAATGCTTCGATTTTGAGAGGAACATCCACAATCAACTTGGTTAATGAATTATTCGAATAAAGAAAATACCTAATCTCATTGGCGCTGAGAAGCAGTAAAATGGCATTCTTCGTCAGACTTTGGCTGTAAATTAAATCTCTGATTTCAAAACTATCGCCAATCACCAACTTTTCTTCAGGTTCAAAATCGAGGTAATATATTTTTTGAAACTCAGGAGAAACAAAGATGGCAATTCCTAATTTAAATTTCTCAGGCTTAAGGTCTTTCAAAATAATCTCAAACTTGATCATCAGATTGGATACCAAATCTTCATCATAGCTTTCGGCCAATTTTCGTTCGAGTTCATCTAATTTTATTTTGAGCAATTTTAAAAAAGATTTGTCAGACCTATCAAAAGCTTTTAAAGGCAAAATGAATGAAATACTGGGCAGATATGACTTATGATCTTCAATCTCCTGGAGCTCAGGGTAATATTTGATATTCATGATAAAGAATTTAAATAAGTAATCAATTAAACAAAACTAGTTCTTTCAAGCACTCAGCCCACTGATCAATATCAGGCGAGAAAATGATTTGAGCCAAGCTAATATGCTGAGTCCAAAACTTAAGACCTATAAAGTGATAAAGGCACCTGATAAGAATTACCTATAAATGGTCATAACAATGTTCTATATTGGGAGCACATTGACAAAGGGGCTGTAACCATGATTCCACTATTGAAGCAAAGGCATCACACTTCAAAATATTCTTTTAACACTTCGCTTTCTTTTGTACCAGGCGGCAGACCTTACTTTGACCTAATCGCCAATTTAATAGACACTGCTTCGTTGTCGATTCATGTGCAGTGTTATATATTTGATGAAGACCGAACCGGTACTATGATTGCTGAAAAACTTATAATGGCAGCTAATCGCGGGGTATCTGTATACATCCTGGTAGATGGGTATGCATCTCAAAATCTGAGCAAACATTTTATCGAAAAAATAAGATCGGCCGGTATTAAATTTAAATTTTTCGAACCCCTTTTAAAAAGTAAATATTTCTATTTTGGCAGAAGGCTGCATCATAAAATCTTAGTCATAGATACTGTAAAAGCCGTCATTGGAGGCCTAAACATTAGCGACAAATACAATGATTTTCCTTCCAAAGCCGGATGGCTGGACTTTGCCTTGTTGGTCGAAGGAGAAGTTGCCAAAGAATTGTGTATTCTATGTTGGAAGACCTGGAACGGCTACCCAATAAATATGGAACTTACACCTTGTGAGTCAGTACCTACTCCCAAAATGGTCTTCAAAGGACCGACCCCTTTAATCCGGATGATTCGGAATGACTGGATCAGAAGAAAAGTCCAGATTTCGAATGTTTATAATCATATGTTTAGAACTGCAAAGAAAGAAATCATCATTTTGAGCAGTTATTTTATACCAGGCAACCTACTTAGAACACTCATATCTCAGGCCATCAACAGAGGAGTAAATGTAAAAGTAGTTTCCGCTGGATATTCGGATGTCAAAATAGCTAAAGATGCCGAAAGATGGCTTTATGATTGGCTACTCAGAAACAATATCGAATTGTATGAATATCAAAAGAATGTACTTCATGGTAAGCTAGGCATCTGTGATGGTGAATGGTTTACCTTAGGTTCTTATAATATAAATGATCTCAGTGCACATGCAAGCATAGAACTAAACCTGGAAGTAATCGATACTCCACTCACTCAGGAGTTTAGATCCATTATCAACAAAATTATCAAAGAGGACTGCATTCAAATAACTCTGGAAGGCTATAAAAAGACTAAAAACGTATTTAAACAACTTAAACAATGGTTTGCCTTTGAAATATTACGGATGCTATATTACGTATTCACTTTTTATATCCATCAACGAAAATAAGAATTCATCAAAACCAATTCCGAATTGAAATTCAACTGCTTTGTTAATTGCAATAGTAAAAGCACTATCATAAAAATTAAATTATAATCCAAGATAACCTTGCGAGGTGTCCCGAACGACTAGCTTGATGCCTTATTTGCTTAATGTTTGAAAATCCGTACAACCAGATTTTTCGCAACATTCAAATCCCAATACTTGAATCTACCCCTCTGAACGACCAAAGTATTGTCTGCTTTATGATTGAGAAAATAGTGAAATACAAATTTTTGATGAGGGTCTTGCCAGCCAACCATTTGACCAAATCGCAAATCATTGAAGACCAGGGTATCCCCCCAGTTTTCAACTGTATAGTAACCTTTAGAAAACAGTTTAAGCTTATCTACCTCAACATGTTCAGAGGAAAACTTAAGCAAAGAATCATTTTGAGGAAAGTATTCAAAGTCCACATGATTGTCAGAATCAAATATGGAACGAAAGCCCACCTGGTATCCTGAGTCCACCTTTGCAACAATATACCACAACCAACTTTGCAGTGGAGATGGTGTAGTGAAATAATCCTTATAAACTATATTTTGACTCGTCATACTTCGCTTCACTGAATGATCTATGAAAGATTTATTGAGCAAACAATAGCCCAGATAACAAAAACTTAATCCTAAAGTAAGCACAGCAGCACGATAATTTTTTTTGAACGCAAACCTGTTGTAAAGTATATAGATCAAACCTAATGCAGGCCAAATACTAAAAAATGGATCGGCTACATAGATCGCATTAAAACTGATCCTGGTATGATTAAAGGGTTCCAACCAACCAACTCCGTAATTATTGAATGCGTCGATAAAAATATGTGCACCAATCACTAATCCAAAAAAAATCAGCCATCTTTTAAATGAAATATTGTGAGGACGATGCCAGTGATTGGCCAAAGAAGCAAAAAGCAATGAAATCAGTACAACAAACAGAATCGAATGTGTAAAACCTCTGTGTGCCAATAAACTACTTGGGGTGTCAAGCCACAGCGATCCAAGAAAATCAATATCAGGTATACTCTGTGCCAAAGCTCCCCAAAGTAACGACTTGTTTCCTAATTTTTTGCCGGCAAAGACTTCCCCCATGCAGGCGCCGATTGCGAGATGTGTTAGTGAATCCAAAATATATCTATGTTAACAAATTTAATATTTTTTATGCTTTCAATTTTTTAAAAATATAAATCAATCCCTACTGACCAATGTCATCTTTATTTCAGTTTTATATCACGGTTTTAATGAACAATAACCCACAATTTGCTTAATAAACATAATAATTATGTCAATGAATTTTGAACAATACGCTGCAAGAGGTAACGAAATGATAAATCAACTTGCTCAGGAGTTAGATACTCCAAGAGATCAGGCAGCCAGAATCTTAAGATCGACACTACATGCACTTAGAAACAGGCTGTCAATTGAAGAGAATTTTGATCTGTTATCCCAATTACCTATGATGTTAAAAGCAATCTACGTAGATGGGTGGAAACCAGCTGCTAAAATATATCAAAGTCACCATTTAGATGATTTTATAGACGAAATAAGGTCATTTGATCCTCATGCTGCCGCAAGGGATTTAGGAAATAATGAAAGAGCCCAATATATGGTAAAAGGAGTAGTCCGTATATTAGGTCAATACGTAAGCCAGGGTGAGATGAATGATGTAATTGGGGTGTTGCCTGCTGAAATAAAAGATTTTTTTAAATCAACTTTGGAGGAGAATCAATTATTCTAAGGTCAGCTAATAATCTAATTTTATTTCAATTGCAATGACAAAATCGTTGCCAAATAAAAAAATGAAAAAAATATTAAATTGGAAAATAAATATCGTGACGACATTCATAACTATAAATGACCTTCGTCAGCGCATCTATATGTGATAGCTGCTAATTTTACAATCGAATTATTCACATAAATAAAATCAAAAAATCATGACAACGAAAGCGTTAACAAGATCAAATGATTACTTCCCAGTAATGTTTGATGATTATTTAAAGCCTTGGACCGAATGGTTTACACCAAGTGAAGTATTCAGTCGTTCACATACTATGCCTCCAGCAAATGTAACTGAAACAAAAGATGAGTATGTTGTTTCAGTTGCTGCTCCAGGATTAAAGAAAGATGATTTCAAAGTAGACCTTGATGGAAATATACTAACTATCTCCAGCGAAAAAGAAGAGAAAAAAGAGGAGAAAGAACAAAAATTTACCCGCAAGGAATACAACTACTCTGCTTTTAGTAGAAGTTTTACTTTACCTGAATTAGTGAATAAAGAGAAAATCGCTGCTAAATATGAAAATGGTGTCCTAAAATTGCATATTCCTAAAAAAGAAGAAGCAAAAAAAGCTTTAATCACTAAAATGATTGAGGTTAAGTAATCGTGTCCTAGAGTTCTGCTTCGGCAGAACTCTTTTTTTTTAGAAAATTATTAATTCAAATAAAAAATGAACAGTACACCTATGGAATCAAATGGTCAAGTTATTTCGATGCCTCGGATTGGAGATCCCGCTCCGGAATTTGTAGCCATCACCACTCAGGGTGAGATAAATTTTCCAGCTGATTATCGCGGAAAATGGGTAATATTATTTAGTCACCCTGCTGACTTTACACCTGTGTGCACATCAGAATTTATGACTTTTGCAAAAATGCAAAATGAATTCAAATCTGTGAACTGTGAACTGGTCGGTTTATCGGTGGATGGTCTCTACAGTCATATAGCCTGGTTGAGAACCATAAAGGACAAAATAGAATATAATGGGATGAAAAACATGGAGGTCACCTTCCCATTAATCGAGGATATCAGTATGAATGTGGCAAAAAAATATGGCATGATTCAACCTGGTGAAAGTAGCACAAAAGCTGTAAGAGCAGTATTTTTTATTGACCCCAGAGGCACTATTCGTGCTATGATATATTATCCTCTATCTTTAGGTAGAAACTTCGATGAGATCAAAAGAGCCTTAGTTGCCATGCAGACTGCAGATAAATATTCTATTGCTACTCCTGCAGATTGGAGACCGGGTCAAGATGTGATAGTACCACCAGCAGGCTCATGCGGTGTGGCTAAAGAAAGAATGGAAAGTAAAGACAGCAACATCACATGTCATGATTGGTTCTTCTGTACCAAACCACTCAAGCTCGAAGTGGCATAAATTAACTCTATATGAACATGGTACTTTAATCTCCCTGTGGGGTTGTCTTTATATATTAAATTACCCTAGTCACTAAAATGAAAAAATATTTATTTTACCATTTAGTATTTTTGGGATTCTTAATTGTCTCCTGTTCAAGTTCTAAGATTGCTTCGTCCTGGCAAAAACCTGGGTTTGAAAACAAAGATTATAAGACCATTTTAGTCATGGCCATCTTAAACCCCGATTCCAAGTGGAGTTTCAGGCAGTCCTTAGAAGATCATATGGCCAATGACTTGAAAGCAAAAAATGTCCATGCCGTATCTTCATCCAGGTTGTATGGCCCACTGTATTTTGACAAACTAAATGCATCTGAGGCCCTTGCAAAAGTGAATACTGAAAAAATAAGCACTGTACTGACCATCGTATTATTAGACAAAGGCCAGGAAAGTAGTTACGTACCGGGATACCTTCGGAATCCGACTCAAGATGATTATTACATGTGTTGGTGGGACTACTATTCTTCGGTCAAAAGCAGAGTATGTACACCAGGATACTATATTCAGGATACAAAATACTATTGGGAATCAAATATTTATGTCGGACCTTCCAAAGAGCTTATCTATTCGGCAAAATCAGATTCGTTTGATCCAGGCTCTACAGATCAATTAGCACATGAATATGGCCAATTGATAGTAAAAGACATAAAAAAGAAGAAATTACTACATTAATAGACAAGTTTTCAATTTATAAGATGCGCCAGCTTAGATTCATTGAGTATAGTGATCTTACTGCCGGTGATCTCTATTAAATTGTCCGCTTTAAAATCACTTAATGTACGTATAAGCGACTCTGTAGCGGTACCTGCAATACTGGCCAGATTATCTCGGGAGATATCAATCGAAAAATGATCATCTTTAGGTTTCTTATACTTCTTTGCTAAAGATATTAAAGCATCAGCTACCTTCTTCCTTAGACTGTTATAGGCCATGGACAGCAAAAGGTCTTCTTGTTCTGCCACATTTTTGGCCAGTAGTCTTGTAAATTTTTTCAGCAATGGAAGGTCTTTGTTGAGCAAACTTTCAAAATCCTCCTTAGGAATAATCGCGAGCTCCGTATCTTCAATAGCTTCAGCACTATCAGTATAATTACCTCCTTCGAACAGTGCGGTATATCCCAAAAAGTCGCCTTCATTATACAAGCCTACTACTAAATCTTTGGCGTCATCATTAGTTTTAATCACTTTGACTTTACCTTTCAGAATATAATATAGTCTCGAAGGCCTGTTTCCTTCCGAATAAATAATTTGTTTCTTTTTATATTTATTGATGTTTCTGTCAGCCGTAAGCTCTTTTAATACATCCCGATTAGGATTATTAAGTTTTAATATTTGATCCAGCCCATCCAAACCAGGTGCCAATTCATTCTTAAGCATTTCATGTTTGGCCAGTCTCCGCTCCACAGCAGTGAGTAATTCTGTACCACTAAATGGTTTGGTAATATAGTCATCAGCACCAAGATCCATTCCTTTGCGCAAATCTGACCTTTCAGATTTGGCAGACAAAAATATAAATGGGACATGCGCCAGATCAGTCGATTTCTGGATCATGTGCAGGACTCCATATCCATCCAGTACAGGCATCATGATATCACACAATATCAGGTCAGGCTTTATTTCATAAGCTCTAGCTACTCCTTCCTTTCCATCCTTTGCAGAAATAACTTCATAAGATGCCAATTCGAGGATTTCAGCCGTATTCTCTCTTAATTCGTTGTTATCTTCAATCAATAAAATCTTCTTCATAGTAAAAATTTAAAAAATCAATTAATGGACTATTTTATTAGGGAAGGAAACAACAAATTCGCTGCCCTTGTCTACCATACTATGGCATACTATTTCTCCTTTCATTAACTGCACATACTTAGCCACAATGTGAAGTCCCAGGCCCGTACCCTGGATATGAGACGCATTGTTTCCCCTGAAAAACCTCTCATACAAATTCCTTTGATCACTTTCGCTAATACCGATACCCTGGTCTTGAATATGCAAGAACCATGACTCATCCGTATTAATACTTTTAATCTCTATTGTTGAATTTTCATTTGAAAACTTAATTGCATTGGAAATCAAATTGATCACTATATGTTTTAATAAAGCCGGATCTGTGTTGATTAATTCCGGTCCATGATGCATATAAACTATATTTTGATTCTTTTTTAATATGGGTGATATTTGATTGATCAATCCTTGTAATATATCTACAATGTTAAGCTCAAGGTACTTGACGGCAGTTTTTCCTTCTTCTATTTTACCTACGCTCAAAAAGTCTTCGAGAATATCATTCAGTGTATTCACTGAAGTAAATATCCTTTCAAGGTGTTTTTCTCTTTTGGGTTGATCTTCGGTGGTTACATACTTTTGCAACAAATATGCTGATGAGGTGATCGTACTTAATGGAGTTCGGAACTCATGCGACGCCATAGATACAAATCGCGATTTCAGGGTATTTAATTCCTTCTCTTTATCCAATGATTTTGTAAGTTCTACCCTGGCTGCTTCGGTCTCCTTTACTTGTCTTTGCAGCTTTTTAATAGCATCATCTAAATCTTCAGTACGCGCCAAAACTTTCCGTTCCAATTCCTCGTTCAATTTTACTATAGAATCTTCATTTGATTTGCGGACAGTAATATCGCTTATAAAAGAAATGATATACACATCGCCATTTAGTTTGTATGGCCCTAAAGATATCTCTACTGGAAACTCGCTGCCATCTTTCCTTTTGCCAAATAGATCTTCCCCCAAACCCATCGGCCTGTTTTGGGGATTTATTAAATATTTTTCACGATGGGATTCATGTGCCGTATGGAACCTCCCGGGAATTAAAATGTCAATCCTTTCTCCAAGTAGCTCTGAAGATTCATAGCCAAAAATCTTTCCTGCAAACTGATTAGCCAGCAAAATTTCAAGACGGCTATTAACCATAATGATTCCTATTGAAGCATAGTCAAAGAAAGCTTTAAAGCCTTGTTCTTTTATAACTTTTAATACTTCATTATCGGGCATATACCTTAATTCACAAATCTACAAACCCCAAAATTATGAATTTACTAATGGTTTTGAAATCAAATGGCTACCAATATAACTGATAAAAATAACTCCAATAGAGGAAAGTGGCATGAGAATAGCAGCTATGACCGGTTGTAAAGTACCAGTCACTCCAAAATATATACCAATTGAATTGTAAATTAATGAATATATAAATGATATGTATATCAATCTTTTAGAGTTCTTGCAAGTCTGTAGGAATACCTCAAGTTGGCTCACATGCTTTGTATTCAAAATTACATCACAAGCAGGAGCAAAAGCACTGTAATGATTCACCACAGCAATGCCTACATCACTTTGTCTTAAGGCCCCGGCATCATTTAAGCCATCACCTATCATTAAAACTTTTTCGCCCAGATTCTGCCTGGACTTAACATAATCCAACTTTTGTTGTGGGCTCTGAAAAAAAGAGAATCCCATATTGGACGGGAATACCGTTTTCAGTTCATCTTGTAACCGGTCTGTGTCGCCGCTCAATAAAGACAAGTCGTACTTTTGCAGGCTATTAACCATTTGAACCACCTTAGGCTTGATAGTATTATATACTTCGTATTTAGCTTTAAGTACACCATCTATACTAATAATGACTTCTGACGCAGATATCTGGGTGTGCGTTTGATTTAAAAAGTCAGGACTACCAATCTTGATGTACAGATCATTTACCCAACCCTCGAGTCCCTTTCCGCCGATTTCATTCCATGATAAAATCTCATATTTTATAAATTTCTTTTCAAATTTAATTATGGCATGACTCAGCGGATGCATAGACTGATTGATCAGGCTTAAAGCAGCATTTTTTTCCCATGAATCCCATGAAGCATAAGCAAGAATAACTTCTGCATCATCGGATACAGTTAAAGTCCCGGTTTTATCAAATATAATATGATCAATCTCAGCAAGTCTTTCTATGGCAGAGGTATGTTTTACAAAGAAGCCAGCCATACTTAATTTCTGAGCCATAAATCCCAATGTATAGGTGGAACTGAGTAACAATGCACATGGACATGCTACTATCAATACAGCAGTAAATGAATTTAATGCCAGGCTCCTGTCAATTTGCCACCAATAGGCAAAAGCGAAAAGTGCGATTAGAATGACCCCCACAGTAAAGTAAGCAGCGATTCGATCGGTCCATTTAGATTTATGTTGGCGTTCATTTTTGAAAGAATCATCACTCCATAGTTGCACAAAATCACTTTGTGAAAATGGTTTTGTCACCAATATTTTAATAGCGTTGGTGAGGACTTTGCCTCCAGCATAGATAAGTGTATCCAACTTTGCCGTGACCGGTTTTGATTCTCCTGTAATAAAACTATAATCAATCCGGCTATCACCTTCGATTATTTGACCGTCGATTGGTATAACCTCACCTCTACGAACATATAAAACCTCCCCCTTTTTAACATCCTGGATATACTTGGATTGGACAATATCCCCTTGCTCAAGAACATCCACTGAAATAGGAAAAAATGATTCAACCTTTCGATTAAACTGTAGATTGGAATAGGTCTTGTCCTGCAGGTACCTTCCTAAAAGCATAAAAAAAACTATCCCGCTCATGCTATCCAGATAACCAAGGCCGATATCATTCAAAATGTCATATATACTTCTGAAAAAAGTAACCAAAATGGCCAAAGTTACCGCAAGATCTATATTGGCAAACTTTTGCCTTAAAGCGGTGTAAGCACTATAAATAAAAGTTTTACCTGCAATAATAAGCACTGGCACCGACAGCGCAATATTGAGAAATCTAAAAACTCTAATCAGAATGGGGTCACTGACTCTATCCATTCCAAGATATTCAGGAAAACTCAACAACATAATATTGGCAAAACAAAATCCCACTATCCCTAATTGAATTAACTCGGTTTTAGAACTCTTTTCTTTGAATTCCACGCGGTCAAATTCAATTTGTGGTTCATACCCAATAGAGGAAAGTAATTCAGCTACTTGTCTAATGGTAACTGTTTCGGTATTAAAAGTAAAATATATTCGTTTTGTCGTAAAATTTACCGCTGAATGAACAATACCAGGGTTGATTTTAAATAAATGTTCCAATAACCAAATACATGAACTGCAATGAATAGCGGGCAAATAAAAAGATCCCTTTACAATACTGTCATCTTGATAGATAATGAAGTATCTAGCTAATTCAGGCTTATCAAGTGCGGGATATTGGGCGGCCTTGATCAATCTTTTTGTGCCTGGACTTTCTATTGAACAATAATATTGCTCTAAGTCAGAATCATGCAAAATTCTGTAGACACTTTGACAGCCTGTGCAACAAAAGTAAAGGTTCTTTTCAATTACGATATCTTCATCACAACTGCTTCCACAGTGAATGCATTTTACATCTGTGTCAATAGATTCTCTTACTTTGGCACTATACATGTACTAATATTTGAATCTTGATGTATATTATGATTATGAGATCCAGGAATTGCTCTGAATATCAATACTATGGCCAATGCAACAGCAAAAAATCTGGATGTCCATTGAAATTTATAGCGAAGTCTGGGTAAAAAAGCTGACTTAAAAAAAGATACAAAAGCTAAAGCAGGCAAAGTACCTATACCAAAAAACACCATGAACACAAAAGACGCGGATGGAGAACCAATCGAACCAGCAGCAGTCAAGGCAACAAGTATCATCGCACATGGAAGTAGCGCATTAAAAATACCCGCCAAAACAAAATAGTACCATGCCTGCTTGCCAATCACTTTTTGGTAAGCCCTCACAATCAAATCATTGATTTTACCAGGCAACAAATTAACTTTATTTTTAGTAGGCAAAAAAGCAAAAAACAAAATAATAATACCAGATACTATTGAAAGAAGCATCTGACTGCTGGCATATTTAATTCCCCAACCAAAGAGACCAAAAAATAACCCGAACATACCATAAACTCCAGCTTTGGAAATACCATATAAAAAAAATCTAAGTAAGCTTTTTCCGTCCCCAGTATTCCCAAAAGGCAACATCAAAACCAAAGGTCCGCACATACCAATGCAATGTATACTACTGGCAAGACCCAGTAGAAATGCAGCAAAGATCATTGGCCATTCAACTGTCAAGGTCATTAGATTTTAAATTCTTTATAATAGGTCGTCGTCTTATCTTGTAATTGAACTTTTAACAAATAAGAAATCTTGTCAGATGGACGAGGGAATTTATATAACGCCGTTCCATTTGGCTCAATAGCATATAGGAAATCCTTTTTTTTGTCAGATGGACAATAGAAATACACGAATCCACTTATTAATGCTTGATTGACTTTAGGCAATATCCTCAATTCCAAGCTATTGTCATCAAAAGAAAACTCAACCAAAGAATCAATAGAATCAAAATTAGTTACCGCTTGCTGATGAGCACTATAATTGATCTCACGTTGATAATAGTTCTCAGCAACCAAAGACGAATCTCGCTTTGCAAAATCAATCATAAGAATAAAAATAAATATAATAAATAACAAGCCACCCAACAAGATGAAAGAACCCGCGTTGAAATATTTTCTCATAATGAATTAATTTAATTAAATCCGATAAATGCAATTTTCTTTTTGTAAAGGAGTTTACCATTGCCTGATACACTCAGTCTTATATCCTCCTTTCTAATCTTGATATCTTTTTTTAGACGCTTTATAAAAAACATTTCTTCCGAACTATGTCCTACTTTTATCGTATCCAATTGATTTCCTATAAATAACAGTTCAGCAGAAGGAACATCAATATGAAAATTAATCACCTGTGGTACTGCAGAAGTATTTACGATCTTCATCCGGTACAAATTACTAATGGTTCCATCCTGATTGGTCTGTAAAATTTGTCCCGAAACCCGCATAACAGTAATATCCAAACTTTTCCTTTCTAAAAGCAAAAAACTCATAAGTGCCAATAAAACCAGTAAAAAAAATGAATAGATAGCCATTCGATACGTAAATTTTGGTCTACTACTCTCCTTAATATTATTTTCACTGGTAAATAAAATTAAGTCTTGAGCTCTGCCAGTCTTTTTCATCATTAGATTACAAGCATCAATGCAGGCAGTACAATTCGTACACTCCATCTGGGTTCCGTTTCGAATATCAATCCCTGTTGGGCAAACCTGCACACACAAACCGCAATCTATACAATCACCAGCAGTATCGACGCGGCTACGGCTTTCCCTGGCTCGAGGTTCTCCTCGTAAATAATTATATGCGACTACAATAGAATTTTTATCTAACAATACACTTTGAAGTCTACCATATGGACACACCACTGTACAAACCAGCTCCCGCACATGTGCAAAAACAATATAGAAAACTACTGAAAATAAAAGAATTGCTAAAAAACCCGCTAAGTGATTTTTAACAGGCTCAGAGATTATTTGAAACAATGCGTCAACTCCTATGACATAAGAAAGAAAAATATTGGCAATCAAAAAAGAAACAAGAAAAAAAATGACATGTTTGAGTATCTTCTTCAAAAGTATCTCTGTAGTCCACGCACCTTTATTCACACGCATTTGTTGAGAAGCAGAACCTTCAATAAAATATTCTATTCGCCTGAAGACCATCTCCATAAAAATCGTCTGTGGGCAAACCCATCCACAAAATATACGCCCATAAGCCAATGTAAATACTATAATAAATAAAAGAAAAGTAAGCATGGCCAGTCCAAAAAGGATAAAATCCTGCGGCAAAAAAAGTTTGCCAAATACAATAAACTTTCCGTGGACAAGGTCAAATAAAAATAAAGGATTCCCATTCATTTTTATAAACGGAACAATGACCAATAAGACTAAATAAACATAACTTAAGTATTTCCTATAATTATATAAAGTACCTGATGGTTTGTGAGCATAGATCCATTTTCGTTTGCCCACTTCATCCACAGTAGATACGATATCACGATAGGTTTCTTCTTCGGAGTTTTTCAAATTAGTGCTATATTATATTTTTAATCTTTAACTCCTTTTCTTCAAATTCAAATAAATCTCCTACCTTTTTTGATCTTAAAGCTTGATATATCGGTGAATCGATAGAGATCCCAAGAAGGGTTTGATGTTCCTTTAAATGTAGTTTAGGTATTGCAACGCCAACAAATATCAGTACCAGATCAGTGATTATTAAGGCTCCAGGCCCAATTAAGTCAGTGGCTTGATTACCAAAAGATCTAAGTTTTTCAAGATCAGCTACAGACAAATTTAATAATGATCTATAATGTTGGATCATCTCTGAATTGTAATTTTGATAAGAACTATCTTCTGGATCAATAGATTCATCCTCAGGGAGATCTGACTCAGATTTAAGATCAATCAATGTTTTATTCAACTCAGCTACAAGTTGCTCAAGATGATGAGTCAGCTTTCCTAAAATATAAGACTTGTCTACCATGATCATAAAATTTGAGCAAAACAAAAATGTATTTATTTTAAAGTATCTGTGAGCGTGGTAGTAGAAGGAACTTCTGAATATAATTCTCCCTGAGGATCTTTGGCATTGGGCGGATTACTACCTTGTAAGGATTTGACAAATGAAGCCAATTGAGCTATCTGAAGTGGTGAAAAATCATCTTTCCAGCTTTTCATACCCTTCTCGGGATATCCATATTTTATAGTCGTAAATATATCTTTGATGCCACCCTTGTGTATCCAATATGCATCTGTAAGATTGGGTCCGACTATATTGCCTTCACCCTGCTCTCCATGGCAAGCTACACAATTAGTTTTAAATGTCATGGCACCTTTCATGACATCATCCTGCCCCAATAAAGAAACTGAATTTTCATCCACATTACTGGCACTGAGACTTAGGTAAGATGCTTTTAATATTTCTGCTTCCTGATTTTCCATCTTTAGCTCAACGAGTTGACTTGGCAGAGATTCATTTCCAAACATTCTGTACAAATAAACTACACCAAACAAAATGGTAAAGTAGAAGGCGTAAGTCCACCATTGAGGTGTTTTATTATCCAGCTCACTGATTCCGTCATAATCATGTTTCAAATCCAATAGCGCTTCATCCTCCAAAGCTACTGTACGGTTTATCCTTTGGAAAAAAGTTGGCGCTTTTCTGTCTGGGGCTTTTTGCACTTTCTTTTGATAACCAAGGGCCATTAAAAGTGAATTGGCCAAAAAAACGATGATGATGAGTTCAAAGAGTATCAACACCAACATAACATATACTTCCAGGGGAATATCTTTGGTAGCTGACATCAATCCTCCAGCTGAACTTTGAGCCGAAAGCAAATTGCCGGAAAAAATCGTCAAGCAGCATAAAATTGAAAAAAGACGCATAGTAATTACTATTTTAATTGTCATTAAATTATTTTATTTTAAATGTAAGTCTAAGGACTGGCATTAAATCAATCTAAAGGAATTTTGGCACGCTCCTCCATGTCCGTTTTATCTGTTTTAAAAATATAGATTGCCATGCCCGTAAATACCCCAATAAATAAAATCAACGATAATAAAGGATACCATTGTACATTTTCTATCGAAGTGAGGTAATTAGAATATTTCATACAAATCGATTTAAATAAATTATTTTTTAATGTCAGTACCTAATCGCTGCAGATAAGCTATCACTGCAATTATTTCTTTTTTGGGATCAGCTTGTATGCCTATATCCGTGAGCCCTTTAGCTATTTTCTGTGCTTGTGCTTGTAAGTCTTGAGTAGCTTTACTGTCATATCCCGCTTCATATGGTACTCCCAAAGTTTGCATAGCACGGATTTTGGCAGGAGTATTGGCTATGTATAGGTCATCCTTTAATAACCAGGGGTAGGATGGCATCAGACTGCCAGGACTAATTTCAATGGGATCACGCATATGATTATAATGCCAGCTATCTGGGTATTTGCCCCCTACTCTATGCAGGTCAGGACCAGTTCTTTTACTACCCCATTGGAATGGATGATCATACACAAATTCTCCAGCCTTTGAATACTCACCATATCTCATTTCTTCATCCCTGAACGGTCTGACCATTTGTGAGTGGCAGGTATAACATCCTTCTCTTACGTAGATATCTCTACCTTGTAATTCTAATGGGGTATATGGTTTTACAGATTCTATTGTAGGAACGTTCTTTTCGATTAGAAAAGTTGGCACCAATTCAATAATTCCACCAATAGCCACCACAACAAAACTGAAGATCAACAGTTGAACAGGCCTTCTTTCTATTGCAGTATGCCAATGTAATTTGCCTGAAGGCATAGCTTGAGCTGACAAGGGAACTGCCTCCGCTGGTTCATTATCTACAAAGCTTCCCTTTTTTATGGTCTTAGCTAGATTATAAGCAGCGAGAAATCCACCTATCCAATATAAAGTTCCTCCGATAGCCCTAACCAAATACATTGGTACTATATTGGTAACTGTTTCTAAAAATTGATATTGTAGTTGACCACTGTCTGTAAATTTTTTCCACATCAGTGATTGAGCCCATCCAGCCCAATACATTGGAATGGCATACAATAGTATTCCAACAGTACCAATGAGAAAATGGATATTAGCTAACTTTCTGCTGTGCAGTTCAGTATTCCACATTCTCGGTACCAAATAGTATAACATCGCAAATATCATAAACCCATTAAATCCAAGTGCTCCGATATGCACATGTGCTACTGTCCAATCTGTATAATGACTGTATGCATTAACATTTTTAAGAGATAACATTGGTCCTTCTACGGTAGCCATACCATAACATGTAAGTGACACCACCAACATTTTTAATATCGGATCTTCTCTGACCCGATCCCAGGCTCCTCTAAGTGTAAATAGACCATTTAGCATACCTCCCCAACTCGGCAAGATCAACATAATACTAAACACCGTACCCAACGCCTGGGCCCATTCTGGAAGCGCAGTGTATAATAGATGATGAGGACCAGCCCATATATAAATAAAAATCAAAGCCCAAAAATGAATAATACTCCACCTATAAGAATAAATAGGTCTATTGGCGGCTTTTGGCACGATATAATACATCAGACCAAGAAACGGAGTTGTTAGAAAAAAGGCCACTGCATTATGACCATACCACCACTGAACCAAGGCATCCTGCACTCCAGCGTATAAACTATAACTTTTGGTCAATGAAATAGGTAGCTCAAAAGAATTGACAATGTGCAACATCGCAACAGTCACCCATGTGCCTATAAAAAACCAAATTGAAACATACAGATGGCGTTCGCGTCTCTTCAGGATAGTGCCAATCATGTTGATACCAAATATGACCCAAATGATAGCGATCAAAATATCAAGCGGCCACTCAAGCTCGGCGTATTCTTTACCTGCTGTGTAACCCAATGCAAGTGAAACAGCTCCAAGTACAATGATCAACTGCCAGCCCCAAAAATGAATGCGGCTCAGCACATCATTGAACAATCTGGTTTTTAATACCCGCTGCAAAATATAATACGCTCCCCCAAATACTGCATTTCCAACGAATGCAAATATGACAGCATTGGTGTGTATAGGACGCAATCGACCAAAGCTCGTATATGGGATGCCAAAATTTAATACGGGGAATGCTAGCTGAAAAGCAATCAGCACTCCTACCAACATACCGACGATGCCCCAAAATAAAGTAGCCTGACCAAAGTGTTTGACAATCTTGTTGTCATAAAAGAATTTATCCACGTTTAATTATTTTTTATTGGTTTGTTTTAAATCTTCATCCTCAAAAAGGATTCTTTGACCCGGAGAATATACATCATCAAACTGGCCAGTCTGAGTGCTCCATACATACGCCACAAGAAAAAAACAGGCGACGGTAAGACTCCCAAAAAGTAAAATAATGATTACCTCCATCCTTGCTTATAATTAGTTGTCTTCAAAAAAAAATAGCTCTTTGAACTATTCAAAAATGTTTCTGCAAATACCACACCCTCCGATAGGTCCATAGTTTGTCCATTCCTTTTAAACAGTCTATTTAATGGGTTTAGATTTTCCCTTATAGATCATCACCCCGCAGGTAGCATGCCTTAACACAGATTCCGCTACACTGCCCATCAGTACCCGATTGATACCTCTTCTTCCATGAGATCCCATGATGATCAGGTCGGCTTTAAATTCTTTGGCCTTATCCAGGATAGCTTGAGCAGCATCCATTTTATCACTTATCTCATATTGAACATCCAGGAATGGGTGATCTTTTTCCAATATTTCGGCTAAAGATTTCATTTTGACCTCTACTTCGGCTTTTGTCTTTTCAAAATAATCGTCTAAAACTATATTTGACATCCCTGTCAATGTCCAGTCGTAAAAATTGGGCCTTGGCAAGACATAAATGAGGTGAAATGCAGCAGCATATTTTTCAGCTAACTGTGTGCCTATCTCCAATGCTTCGTCAGAAATATCTGAGAAATCCACAGGGCAAATAATTTTTTTAATGCGTTTCATAATTAGTGTTTATATGATTGATTGAAATACAAAAATGGCAAGTGTATAAGGGGTACTAAATGATGTAAAAAAGCCTAAAAACTGATTGTGGTCATATTTATCAAGTCCAGAATTTTTAAAAATCAGCCTTACCATGATAAGATCCTGGTATGACCATAATTAAACTTCAAACTATTGCCCTACACTTGTAAAGAAATAGTATATTTGCAGCGCTTTTCATCACTGACTCGCTGAAAGTCATTGATTATCAAGGAGCTCGGGAAATAGTTCAGCCCGGTAGAATGCCTGCTTTGGGAGCAGGAGGCCGCAGGTTCGAATCCTGTTTTCCCGACTGAAAGCGAGGTGCTTGGATTTAAATTCAAGCACCTTTTTTTATGAAATACTATGTATACATATTATATGCTGAAGCTCATGACAAATATTATATTGGTCAAACTCAGGATGTTGCTGCCAGATTAAAAAGGCATAATGATGGTATCGAGACATATTCTAAAAAATTTGCTCCATGGATCTTGATTTGGTGTACCGAGAAATCCACCAGGTCTGAATCAGTAATTCTTGAATCAAAACTCAAAAATCTTTCAAAAGAAAGAATTCGAGCTTTCATTGAGAAATACACTTAACCGGGTAAATTCGAATGCTTACGATCCGAAGGATGTAAGCATGCTGACCGAAGCGTCAGCATCCTGTTTTCCCGACTGAAAGCGAGGTGCTTGGATTTAAATTCAAGCACCTTTTTTTATGAAATATTATGCCAGCTCAGGGATGAGATTTCTTTTTTCAACAGTTTTATAATCACGTTCGGTATATCCGGTATAAATCTGCCTCGGTCTTGCGATGGGTTCTTTATTCTCTATCATCTCCTTCCATTGTGCGATCCATCCCGGCATTCTGCCCAAAGCAAATAAAACTGTAAACATATCAGTCGGTATGCCGATGGCCCTGTAGAGAATACCTGAATAAAAATCTACATTGGGATATAATTTCTTTTCAATAAAATAACTATCTGTCAAGGCGACTTCTTCCAATGATTTGGCAATGTCCAGGAGCGGATCCTGAATACCCAATTCATTCAAAACATCATCACAAGCTTGCTTTAGTATTTTTGCCCTGGGGTCAAAATTTTTGTACACACGGTGTCCAAATCCCATAAGCCGGAATGAACTACTTTTGTCTTTGGCTTTTTCCACCCAATCGCTCACTTTTCCTCCTCCCTGGTGAATCATTTCCAACATTTCTATGACTGCCTGGTTAGCTCCTCCATGCAAAGGTCCCCAGAGTGCACAGATACCTGCAGAAATGGCTGCATATAAACTGGTCTGTGATGAGCCCGCAAGTCTGACCGTAGAAGTAGAACAATTTTGCTCATGATCTGCATGCAATATCAACAGTTTATCCAAAGCTCTGACCACAGTCTCATTGATCATATATTCCTCAGTTGGTTGCCCAAACATCATATATAGAAAATTAGAGATATAATTCAATCTGTTTTTGGGATACATCGTAGGAAAGCCAAGTGATTTTTTGTACGACCAGGCAGCTATAGTAGATGTTTTAGCTATAAGCCTTTGAATAGTATTATCCACTTCAACTTTACTCATACCTGACTTTTGGGTCTCAGGATAAAAAGTAGACAAGGCGGAGGTCATAGACGCCAACACTCCCATTGGGTGAGCTTTACCAGGAAATCCTTCATAAAACTTCTTCATATCCTCATGAATCAAACTGTGGTGCGTAATACCAGATACAAAGCCTTTCAATTCTTCTTTAGATGGCAGCTCGCCATAAATGAGAAGATAGGCTACTTCCAGAAAAGTAGAATTTTCTGCTAATTGCTCTATCGGATACCCCCTATATCGCAAAATACCTTTTTCTCCATCCAGAAATGTAATGGCACTTTTAGTAGATCCGGTATTTTTATATCCGGTGTCCAGGGTGATCAACCCGGTATCCCCCCTCAACTTTGCAATATCGATCGCTTTTTCATGTTCCGTGCCTTCAATCAATGGCATTTCATGTGTGATTCCGTCAAATACTAATTTTATTGTTTCCATGATACAGGTTTTATATTATTTTAAAATCTTCCAATTAACTAAATTTAACCTAACAATAGTGCGCTTTTGAATTCAGAATTAAAATGACCAATTTCATTAAGCAAAATGACTAAGATCACTTCAAAAATCATTCAGCATGCCACAACCGGAACTGACTAGCATTTTAAACTCAACTTGCCAGTGATTCTGATTAAGGATAAAACAAAAAAGCCGGTAACAATCTTTGGATCATTACCGGCTTAAATTTTTACCCACTTAACTATTAATCTTCTTAGCTATAAGTCCTGTCATGGGACCTCCTTTCGTCCCAGTCTTTAGTTGGTGCAAAATATGTTGTATCGGAAGCGTGAAGGTGTTTCTTTACTTCCTCATCAACCAATTCTATACCCAAACCAGGTGCTGTCAGCGGAACAGGAGCATACCCTTTATCGATCAATTTTCTACCATCGGTAGTTTTGACCAATCCTTCCCACCAGGGCAAATCGACAGAGTGATGCTCCAATGCAAGGAAATTTTGTGTTGCAGCAGCACAATGTACGTTGGCCATGAAGGACACCGGTGTACCAGCCTGATGCATGGCCATGGCGATACCTTTCTCTTCAGCATAATCACCAATACGCTTGGTCTCTAACAATCCACCTGAAGTAGCTAAATCAGGGTGAATGATATCCACTGCATGTCCATCGATTATTGGTTTAAAATTCTCCAATAGATAGATGTCTTCACCTGTAAGCAATGGTGTATCCAATGCATTCGAAATAGTCTTAAGTTGTTCAGTATATTGCCATGGCACCGTATCTTCTAACCAGGCCAGCCTATATTTTTCCAATGTTTTACCCAATCGAATAATATTATTTAGATCAAAATGACCATAGTGGTCTGTAGAAAGTGGAATCTCATAACCTACCATACTTCTCACTCGCTCTACGATCATGCCTAATGCTTCTAAGCCCTTTTCTGTTATTTGAATACCAGTAAATGGATGCTGTGTGTTGGCATAAGACATATAACCACCTTGAAATTGGTTGGAACCCTGCTTAAGCACATTCGCATTGATCAGAGCGCCGGGGATATCTTTAATTTCATTTATTGATACATCCATTTTCAACCAGGAATACCCTTGCTCTTCGGTACGATATTTTATTAATTTTAACTGTTCTTCAGGACTTTTTGCTTCCGGTGTATCGGCATAAATCCTTATGGAATCTCTGTATCTCCCCCCCAACAACTGCCATGCCGGTACATTATATGCTTTTCCGCATAGGTCCCATAAAGCCATTTCTACGCCACATACTCCACCAGCTTGTCGGGCAGGTCCACCAAACTGCTTGACGATCTTAAATATTTTTTCAACATTACATGGATTCTCACCCAGTATTCGACTCTTCAACATGAGCGCGTATCGCGGATCAGCGCCATCCCGCACTTCACCTAATCCATAGATCCCTTGATTAGTATCTATTCTGATGATCGCTGTACGGCCCAATACTGTGGTCACACAATATCGCAAATCAGTGATTTTTAAATCCGAAGGGGCAGAAGCTTTCTGAACCTTTGAAGTCGTCTGTGCAATTGTATCCTCAAAAGTCAAGCCTAACAGGCTGGTCATTGCGATTCCACCGAGTGCTGTTTTTTTGAGAAAACTGCGTCGATTGTCGCTGGTAGTAGGATGATCAATCTCAGCTTGCCTGGCTTTGGCAGCCTGAGCTTCGCGTTCTTTGTTTTTAGTGGCAATTTGTTGAATAATACTTTTCATAAAATCCTTTTTATTTATTCATTTTTAAATCAATTTGAAAAAAATCCCTCTGTACACATTTGGTTCAACTATAATAAAATAATAGTCTATTCAAATCACCGGGACTCTTTCAAAGATCAGAATCATACAAAAACCGTTCCATACTCTAAAATGCCTTTAAAATAGGCTTTGAAAAGTCATTAAAATAATCATGGTAAACTGTCAGAGGTTGGAAAACCGACTAATTTTTAAGCGTCAATCTCCCGAATGCCCTTTAAAACCAGTCACCCTTTCGGGGGGAGCTGAATAAATCGTAAATACACTAATTTGCCGCCTTAAACCGTCTTTTTTTCGATAATTAACTAAAATCCTCAACTTTAACCTTAGAAACAATAAAATTTGAAATATGTCTAAAAATATTTGTCTTATAACCCTGGTGATACTTGGCTGTTTTGCAAGTAACTATGTATTGGCTCAGTCACTCCAACTACCCGATCCCAATGCAACCAACCTCAAGTGTAGCATTGGCCGTAAAGTAGGTGTCACAGATATTAAAATAACCTACAACTCTCCGGCAGTCAGGGGCCGCGAAGGCAGCATCTGGGGGACCAATGTAGTACCATACGGATTTACAGTTTTGGGGTTCGGCTCCAATGTCGAATCACCCTGGAGAGCTGGAGCTGACGAATGTACTACCATCGAATTTTCTACCGATGTTTCCATTCAAGGTCAAGTATTACCCGCCGGCAAATATGCCTTTTTCATTGCTGTATATCCCGACTCTTGTGTTTTAATTTTTAATAAAAACATACAGGAATGGGGCTCCTATTTTTACGACAAAGGTTTGGATGTCCTCCGAGTCAAAACGGTACAGGAAAAAAATTCCAGTAGCACTACAGAACGGCTAGAATATCGATTCGAGCATCAAACCAATCATGGAGTCATTATCAACCTCAATTGGGAGAAATGGTCGATACCAATACCCATTGAAGTGGATTACCTCGCTACTACGCTTGCTTCTATCAAGTCCCAAATGAGTGGCGGGATAGGATTTGACCCTCCAAGCTTACAGGCGGCAGCAGATTGGTGCCTGAGTAACAATGTCAATTTGGACCAGGCAACCATTTGGATTACTTCGGCTACCGATCCGAATTTAGGCGGAGTAACCAATTTTGGAGCTTTAAAAACAAAATCAGGCTTATTAAAGTTGGCTGGAAAAACCGCGGAAGCTGACCTCACCATGAACCAGGCTATCGACAATGCAACATCTATTGAGCTTCATGGCTATGGTCGTCAATTATTGGGCGAAAAGAAAATCTCCGAAGCCTTAGCCATTTTTGAAAAAAATTATAAGAAAAATGAAGGTAGATGGCCAACTGCAGTAGGCATGATGCGGGGATTATCTGCCAAAGGAAATTATCCTGAAGCATTAAAATATGCCAAAATCGCCCTAACCCAGGCTCCTGATGATGTAAACAAGAAAAATCTTGAAGCTTCCATCAAGACTTTGGCATCAGGGAAAGGGATTTGAACCCTGGAAAGTACTACCGGATTTCCCTGATTTTAATATTTCTGTAGGAGACCGCATCACCATGATCCTGAAGGAGTATATGTCCATTCGGGGCAGATCCAAATCCTTCATATCCAGCATATTTGCTTCTGGCTACCAATGCTTTGAAGATATTGCTGTTGCGTTCGTACTCCACGACTTTAAATCCATTAAGCCAATGTTGCACGATATTGTCTGGTCGGACAATGATGCGCGCTTGATTCCACTCGCCGATCTTGCGCTGAAATCTGGGATTTAGCTTGGTTGAAGGAATCAGGTCATATAAGCTAGCCATGGTTCGATTGCCCGCTGCTCCTTGCTTGGCATCCGGATGCAAGTCATCGTCCAATACCTGGTATTCCAGGCCTACGCCAGACTTGCCTTGAGAATCGTAAGCTTCATCGACAAAATACTTGACACCTGAGTTTGCTCCGGGAGTCAATTTGAAATCGAACACAAGTTCAAAGCTTCCGTATTCTTTTTTGGTTACGATGTCATTGCCTGTCTCTGAGCCATCAGATTTGGCGATCATTACATTACCATCTTTGACAGACCAGCGCTTTTGTGGAGCTGTAGTACTGTGCACGTTGCGCCAGGCATTTAGATTCTTTCCATCGAATAATAATTCCCATCCTTGATACTTTTCCTGAGATGATAGATTATTGAGTAATAAATTGATGACAGGTACTTCATCCCAGGGTGAAGGCCTTAGGTTTTCAGTCTGAATTTTAATATTTCTCCATCGGATTTCGGTACCGGGTTTCTGATCTTTCCCAATCGCGTGTACCTGCAAGGCAATAAACCCACTCAGGGTCAGGTCATCATACAAACAAGCTATAGGTACCCCATTGACCCAGGTCCTGATCTCTGACCCAATAGCTTCAATTCTATAGACATTCCACTGATCCCTTTTGAATGCAGACCTGGCTTTAAGGTTGATATCCGGGATATACAACCAATCTCTTCGTGCTTCATCATAAATACCACCTGACCAGGCTCTGTCCGAAGGATCTATCTCCATTTGGTAACCATGGACTCTATAATCTTTATAATCGGCTTTGGATAAACTTCTGAATTGGATACCGGAATTCATACTGTTGTCTACTTTCAACTCTAGTTCCAGAATAAAATCGCCATAGTCCTTTTCAGTGGCCAGGAAGGAATTAGGGGTATTGGCTACTGTAGTACCTATGATTTCTCCATTTTCGACTCTATAATCTGCTTTACCATTAAGCTGTTTCCAACCCTGGAGTGATATCCCGTCAAATAGTGGAGTCCAGGACTGAGCTTGAGTGCCTGAGTAAACTATGAAACCGAGAAATACAATAAAAATGATTTGTCTGCACATTGTTGAATATATTTAAAAAACAAAGCCCCAGTGATCCTGAGGCTTTGATAAAGTTACCATTAAATTTTATGTTTGAGCAAACTCAAATACTTTTTAATAACCGGTATTTTGTGGAAAAACCCCAGCATCTGAACGGTCAATTTGTGTTTGAGGTATAGGCCTTACGTTATGTTTATCAGAAATAGCAGAAGCCTGAGGGTTGTATTTTTTTACCCTGTCTACCAAAATGCCCCATCGCTTCAAGTCCAGCCAGCGCATTTGCTCACCTGCCAGCTCACGAGCCCGCTCTTCAACCAAAAAATCAAAAGTCATCTGGGCCTCGGTGATTTTCATGGCATCAGCCTTGCCAGGATTTGCAGCTCGCACCCGAACAGCATTGATGGCATCTGTGGCTTCTTTTATCTTGTTTACTTTTAATAAAGCTTCAGAATACATCAAATAGACATCAGCCAATCTCCAAACAAAAAAATCTCTGGTACCACGTTCTTCCGTTTTGTCGGCACGTTTGGTATCAAAAAACTTTTGCAAGGTAGGAAATAAGGCTTCACTATAAGCGCTGGGTACCAATACCTGATATGGCTTGGTAGCCCTTTCCTCTTTGCTCATTTCATACCCCGGTATCCATATAGTAGTATCCCCAGATTTAAAATTAAGTTTGGTCTTTGAATTGTCAAAAGAAGCATTGAGGTTAGAACCTGGAAGATTGCTCAACCAAACCGTTCTAAATGTTTTATTGTATCGTGAATCATTTACCCGATCAGCAAATACCGTATTTAAACAATATGAGGTGGGTCGCAATCTCTTAAAAGGACGACCGTAGAACACATCTCGCTGCATACCTGGCTGCACATCATATTGCATTCCAAAAAATAAGTGGAGGTTGTTACCGCCATTCGCAGCACCGGTATTATTGGTCGTATTTGCCAATTGATCGGTAGTGTATTGTACGGCAAAAACTATTTCTGAATTGACTTGGTTATTTTCATCAAAAACCTTGGCAAAATCATCTAATAATTTGAACCCATATTTACTGATAATGCCTGAACACAGGTCTGCTGCTTTTTGGAAATCATCTGCAGCTTTAGCTGGTCCATATGCTTTTGCCAGGTAGACTTTGGCCAATAATGTTTCTGCTGAAGCTTTGGTAGCCCGACCATAATCAGCAGAATGAGCTTTGTTTTCAAGATCAGCTATTGCTTCATTACAGTCTTTGATGATTGCAGCATATATGTCTGCGTCTGATGCACGTGAAGTAGCTTTGGTGGGAGCTAATGTTTCTGAGAGTCTTAGCTCTACACCGCCATACTGTTCATGCAAAATATAATAATAATGCGCACGTAAAAATTTTGCTTCAGCTACTCTTAGCTTTTTGACTGCATCGGACAATCCAGTAACTTCAGGAGCTCTTTCTATGATAGCATTACAGGTATTTATGCCACGATACAGCTCATCCCAAACATTGATAATGTAATCAACCGTAGGTTGTAGTTGTGCATCATAAAAGTGAAAACCCTTATAACCACCATCTGCTCCCGTAGCATAAATGTCTGTACCATACTCCGTCATGGTCAATCCCTGTTGAGTGCCATAAAAAAACCTTAAAGAAGAATAAGCAGCTCTAACAGCATCCTCAAAGCCTTTTGCAGTATTGATGTAGTCATTGCCAATAGCAGATACCACCGTTTCCTTAAGTATATCTTTACTGCAGGAGAAGAAGGTGACCATTAAACAAGCCAAAAAGCTTGCTTTCAATTTGTTTTTAAATGAATTTTTCATCTTTGAATTCAATTTTTTAAATTAAAATTTGAAATTAAAACCGGCAGTAATTACTCTGGTCGCCGGGGTGATTCCATTATTTACAGCAGTTGTTCCGGTAGCGGAGCTGGTGATGGTGGCTTCTGGATCGACACCATTATATTTACTTCTAAACTTAGACCAAATAAAAGGTTGTTGAATGCTGGTGAAAACACGAACTGATTCAGCTTTCCACTTTTTAGTGAGGGTCGAAGGCAGGGTGTACCCCAGATTGATGTTTCTTAGTTTAATAAAGCTTCCATCAAAATAGATAATAGCTGTGTTTAGTACAGGAAATTCCTGGTTGCTTTTTGGGCGAGGGAATTCATTGGTAGGATTATTTGGGGTCCAATAATCAACTTTGATTTGCTGATAGCGACCAGCCAATGCGTTGTTGTTTTGATGAAATCCTGATACAATCTCTTGTCCAATACTGGCATAAAAGAAGAAACTCAGATCAATTCCCTTATAACTAAATCGATTAGTTAAGCCTGCCTGGAAATCAGGAATATCGCTTCCCAAAATCACCCTGTCAGAGGCATTGATTTTACCATCACCATTTGTATCCTGAACTTTTATCTGTCCGACCTCAGAACCAAACGATTTGGCAAGATCAGCTTCATTAGTTTGCCAGATTCCGATTTTTTTATAATCAAAATATGTATTAAGTGGTTGACCAATAAACCAGCGATTTCCAAGATCATCGACTTTACCATTATACAGTTCTACGATTGCCTCTGTATTTTTGGTAAAAGATAAGTCAGTAGTCCATCTAAAGTTATTGGTATTGATATTTGTTGAACTCAAATTGAGCTCAATACCTTTATTCCTGGTGTGACCAACATTGCGAGTCACAGCATTAAATCCCGTAGAACCCGGCAAAAAATCCGATAAGAGCAGAGATTTAGTGTCAGTTTGATAAAATTCAATAGAACCTTGTAGTTTTCCTTTAAATAATGAATAATCGATACCTATATTAGCTGTCGCTGAGGACTCCCATCGCAAATCAGGATTTCCTATTGTACTTGGTCTGTAACCATAGGCAGACGAATTGCCAAATGCATAAGTAGTACGGTTTAATAATCCTTGAGTTTGGTAAGGAGACACCCCTTGATTTCCAACCTCACCCCAACCTGCTCTGATTTTTAACAAATCCACCCAATTCACAGACTTCATAAAAGGTTCGTGCGAAAGGTTCCAACCCAGGGCTATCCCTGGAAAATTACCATATTTAGTGTTTTCGCCGAATCGGCTGGAACCGTCTCGTCGCAGTGTAAGCGTCATTAAATATTTGTCATCAAAATCATAATTAATACGACCCATGTAAGAGTTGATGGTCCACTCTGTCAGATTTGAACCAATAGACTGCACAGCACCTGCAGATCCAAGGCTATAAAATTGCTGTGCCTCAGCAGGAACAGCAGTTACAGAAGAATTGTAGGATTCAAAACGATCTTTTTGAATGGATTGAAGTCCAGTGAAACTGAAGTTATGTTTACCATATGATTTAGTATAGGACAAAATGTTTTCTAAAGTCCAATCGAATCCAAAATTGTTTGCATTAGCCGCTTGAGCATCTCCCAGTTTACGGGCATTTGTAGCACTTCCTATAAATCTTCCATAGCGCTCCAGCGTAAAGTCAGGACCAAAATTGACCCGATATTTTAGGCCATCTAATATTTGAGCCTCACCGTATAAAGAATTGAATATACGATAAATCTTGCGGTTATCCACTTGCGCACCATCTATGATTTCAAACAGCGGATTCGTAAGCAAAGCATCATTGGTCGGTGAGAATCTAAGACTGCCATCATCATTATAAGGACTACCTAATGGGTTTTGAGTAATGGTAAAAGAATATGGGTTGAGGCTTTCACCATTTCTGTCGGAAAACATCATATAAGATGAAAGACCTACTTTGATCACTTTGTTGATGTCGTGATCAATATTAGCTCTTAAAGAATACCTGGAATAATCAAGACCCTTCGTGACTCCCTTATCCTGGAAAAAACCAGCAGAAAGATAGAAAGCAGTTTTATCATTACCACCCTGTACTCCAATAGTATGGTTCTGCATCAAGCCAGCCTTTAATATCAGGTCCTGGTAGTTGGTATTACGATTGGCAGCGATACCAGCGGCCACTTCAGGATCTCCACCAAGTACAGCTACCTTAGAATCTGCCACAGGATCAGCTACCCCTGTAGGTACCGGATTGCCTGCAGCATCTTTGTATCCGCCTGTAGCTCTATATGCTTCTCTTACATATTCTGCAAATTCAGGACCAGAGAAAAGCTTAATTTTGTCCAATGCATCAGATCGGCCTACATAAGTATCCAGCGTAACCGTAGTTTTACCCTTAGTCGCAGAACCTCTTTTAGTAGAAACCAGAACTACTCCATTAGCACCTCTTGCTCCATAGATGGCAGTAGCAGTAGCGTCCTTCAATACTTCCAAAGATTGAATATCATTAGGGTTAATATCATCATAACCTGCAGAAAGCGGGATACCGTCTACTACGTATAAAGGATCATTGCCTGCATTAAAAGACCGACGACCTCTGATCAAGATCTTAGGTGTAGAACCAGGTTTAGAACCAGATTGAGTCACGTTTACTCCGGAAGCCCGACCGGTGAGAGCCTGAGCAAGGTTTGTAATAGGTATCTCCGAAATTTCTTTTGAGGATATCGAAGAGATGGCTCCGGTGACCTGACTTTTACGTTGGGTACCATAACCAGTGACAACGATTTCCGATATCAAAGTTGCATCTTCAGCCATATTGACATCCAGCCGATCAGCACTGCCTACAGCCACCTCCTGGGTGACAAATCCAATATAACTAAACATCAATACTGATTGGTTATTCACTCCTGAGAGCGTATAATTGCCATCAAAATCTGTAACGGTACCTGCAGAAGTGTTTTTAATCGTCACGCTTACTCCGGGTAGGCCTGCCCCTGTAGCATCAAGGACAGAGCCTGAGACTGTCCTGGTTTGTGCAAAAGTTTGAATGTATAGGGCGCACAATATCCCAATACATAAGAGAGCTTTTTTAATCATACATTTAAAAGTTTTTATTAATCAGAAAAATTTTCCGAGTCGAAAATAGCAAATCATATAGAAAAATCAATGGGTTTATCTGTTTTTTGTCATTTAAATTCTAAAACAGGTTAAATCTATATTAAAGAATTAAAATATATAAAACTAGTCAATTGAAATATTTTACATGTTTACTACACGATACGTTAGAATTTATTATATGTTTATAAAATATTTTAGTACTTAAATTATAATCAAATATTAAGAACTAGTTCGAAACTGCTCCTGAATGGAGAAAAATTATTCATCACTTTTCAAATATTGTAGCCGATGAAGCTGTTTTATCAATTTAGGATACACTTATCTTTAGTTGTAAATGAATAGTCCAATATTATCACAAACTAAGGAGACATTTATGTCACCAGTACCAGGTATGTCTGACATGCTGCAAAAAGGATTACAAACCTATGTAGGTCCTATGGATTCCGGCTCCATCAATCATTTGTTAAGACGAACCCTTTTTGGGGTGACCAAAGCAGATTTTAGCCTTTTTCAAGCAAAAGGGGACTTATCTTCTATGATCGCAAGTTTGTTTAGCAAACCCCAGGTACCTGGCCCACCTATTGTAAATTATACCGATGGCAAAGACATTAAAGAACCATCTGTAGCCGATGGCAAAACCTGGATCAACGAAGCCTGGGATGATAAAATAGAGTACTACCGACTTTTATCACTTAAAACCTGGTGGATTAACCTCGCTTTATACGATCAAACCATTACTGAAAAAATGATCATGTTCTGGCACAATCATATTCCGGTCGAAATGGTAGGTGTGTTTCATGCTCGTCAGTCTTATGACTACTTAAGTACCTTAAGAAAACATGCTCTTGGAAATTTTAAGCAATTGGTCAAGGACCTTACCAAAGACCCTATGATGCTTTTTTATCTCAATGGCAACTCCAATGATAAAACCGCCCCGGATGAAAATTATGCCCGAGAACTTCAAGAATTGTTTTGTATAGGCAAAGGTCCCAATGCTAAATTTACTGAAGAAGATATCAAAGCAGCTGCCAAAGTACTCACCGGCTGGAAATCAGATTATCTCAAACCTAAAACATTTTTCGCTGCCTGGGCACATGATACAAGTGATAAAAGATTTTCTTCCTTTTATGGGGAAACCATCATCAAAGGCAGGGCTGGCGACAATGGTATGACCGAAATGGATGAATTGATCGATATGATCGTAGGACATCCGGAATGTGCATTATATATTTGTCGGAAAATTTATACCTATTTTGTTTATCCGGAGATTTCTGAGCAGACAGAAATCAATATCATTCAACCTCTGGCCAAACTATTTAAAGAAAATAATTACGAGATACTGCCTGTGCTGCAGACCCTTTTATCCTCTGAACATTTTTTCGACCCTCTCCTCAGATTAGCGATGATCAAATCTCCTATGGATTATATCCTGGGAGCTAATCGCCATTTCCAAATGAGATTTCCTCAGGACCTTACTGAGTACAAATCCAAGTTTAAAGCCCAAACTGTTTTATATTACTTCCTTACATCATTACAACAGGATATTGGTGACCCACCCAATGTCTCAGGATGGCCCGCCTACTATCAATACCCGCAATTTGACAAATCCTGGATCAGTACCCACACGATTCACGAAAGAGGCAATCACTCAGAGCTCCTGGTTTGGTATGGGTATCAAATGGGTGATAAGGTCGCTACTATTGATTGGGTAGCATATATAGATAGTTACCCAAGAGCAGCAGATCCTAACTATTTAATTGAAGATGTGTTGAACACCCTCTTCACCACCAGTATAGACCCTAGTGTAAAAGTCCATCTAAAATCAATCTTGTTATCAGGTCAATTGACAGATTATTATTGGACCAGTGCATGGAGTGCATGGAAAGCTAATGTAAATGACACCATGTTTAGAAACACAGTCGAAATCAGACTCAAATTATTTTTTCAATATATTCTCCAGATGGATGAATTTCAATTAATGTAGTGGTCATGAAAAGAAGAGATTTTTTGGGAGTCGCAGGAGGGGGTATAATATCTTCATCCATCATGAAGGATATTCATCGGCCCATGTCCAATAGTTGGTTTGATTGGTTCAAAACAGATACGGATCGGGTACTGGTCATCATCCAATTAGAAGGAGGCAATGATGGGCTGAATACTTTAATCCCGCTTGACCAATATGACCTGTATTCCAAAGCCAGATCTTCGGTGGCATTGCCTGCTGCAAAAATATTAAGCCTTAATACTACCAATAAGACCGGATTTCATCCAGCCTTGGACGAAATCCGTGGTTTGTATCATGAAGGTAAAATAAAATTCATTCAATCAGTAGGCTACCCGTCACCCAATTACTCCCATTTCAGATCGACCGATATTTGGATGTCTGGATCCGATGCTGATGAGATATTGAGTTCGGGATGGGCCGGCAGGTATCTTCAATACGAATACCCAAATTTTCCTACTGGATTTCCTAACGAAGATATGCCGGATCCATTGTCAGTAGAGATTGGCTATGGACAATCATTGACTTTTCAGGGCCCGGCCACCAGTATGAGCGTGACCATTGCAGATCCTGCTTCCTTCAATAAGCTCATCGAAGGAATAGAAACTCCCCTTCCCAATGACCTTTATGGGGAAAAACTGGGTTACGTACGCCTAATACGAAGACAATCAAACTCTTATGGCGAACGCATGAAACTCGCTTACAGCAAATCACAAAATAAAGTCAGCTATCCTGACCATAACCTGGCTGATCAGCTCAAAATCGTTGCGCGATTAATCGCAGGTGGATTAAAAAGTCGCGTTTATAAAGTAAGTATCTCAGGCTTTGACAATCATGCCAATCAAGTACTTGAGAATGACCATACTCAAGGAGAACATCATAATCTATTAAAGTCGATCTCTTCAGGAGTGAACGCTTTTCTCAAGGATCTTGAAGCACTGGGATTGCAGGATAGAGTCATCGGTATGACCATCTCTGAATTTGGCCGAAGGATCATATCCAATGCAAGTCGGGGTACTGATCATGGTGCAGCGGCACCACTCATGTTATTCGGTCATGCCATCGAAGATCGGAAGAGCGTCGTGTAGGG
>OBID01000109.1_pt1 | contig 36304 bp, 37 predicted proteins | sample 1519781 | NCBI WGS metagenome assembly OBID01 (sample SAMEA3991478, study PRJEB22521) | metagenome | biome: anthropogenic terrestrial biome; feature: sewage plant; material: sludge | place: Sweden | collected 2012-09-26 | reverse complement strand
GCGGCTTTATGGGTTCTCCGACTTTTACGATGGGTAATGTGAGATCGACAGACAGGAGTTTTCATTATTGGTCGGACCTGGCGGGATATACCGGCGATCCAGTCAAATCACTGTACCCGGACACTGATCCCAATGACGGAAAAACAATCGAACGATATACCTTCAAATCAAAGAAAAAACCGGAGGTTACCCTGCTCAAAGTGATTGGAGGCAAACATGATTATCCTGGCGATATCGATGTACACCTCGAAGCTTGGCAGTTTTTTATAAGATGTAAAGATGTAAGTGAGCTGGTAATTAATCCCAATTTTTGAAATCGGGTTAGTTCATTAATCTTTTTGCATTCCCACTATAAATTTTCTTCAAAGCTTTGTGGCTTAAACTCAGACCGTGGAGTGGCCAGTGGTAATTAAAAAGGTCCCTTTCATAAAAATGCTCGTCGGCGGACTCCAATACTCTGAAGGTGGTTTGATACATATGCGTAGCTGTACCCATATCAGTACCGTATACTAATCGATCAGCATATTTTTCCATAAATGCTTTGACTTTGCGGGGTATGGGTGCTATTTCTCCAAATCTGGCAGCCATCTCCGAATATACATTAGGATATCGGTCAAACATCGCTCCCAACCGATCCAGGTTAGAACAACAATTGGCCAGGTGACAAGCTATGAAGGTAGTCCCGGGATTGTTTTTCACTGCATTTTCCAGTGTATTGACCAGGGCATCGTGTCCGATAATGCCTGTTTTGGACATATCCACTTTCCATTTGCCGGCATTGAGCAGCCCGTCATTATAAGCATCATCAGCTTCATACATCCATGCGTCTTCCGCTACATGGATGCTGATGGGCATTCTGAGCTCACCACATCGCCTGATCAAAGGTTGCATCTGTAGATCATCTATATGCAAGCCATATCCCGGAGTAGGTTTTGAATAAAACTCGCCCAATCCCTTATCGCCAAGCTCTCCCACCCCTTTGGCACCCATCTGATGGCATCGCTCCAACTCCTTTAAAGCATTAGCCTGCCAGCCCACCTCAGGATATCCTGTATAGTCAAACCCGCACCATACCTCAAACTGATCCGGATACCGGCTGTATTTTTTTATAATAGCATCAAAAGCCAGGCCGGTTTGATAGGACAAGATGATGGTCTTCTTGATATTGCACTCCTGCATCGTCCTCACCCAGGCATCGACGGCAGCATCGTCTTTTGAGTAATCGTGCGAATGAAAGTCGATGACCGGATATCTGGCAGCTGCGACTTTGGTCACAGGGATATGGTAGATAGAACGAGGTTGAAAATCAACCAGCTTAATGTCCTTGTAATTTTGTCCGGAGCTTAGCACCCAAAAACATAAACTGCAAATAAATAATATAGCTTTCATTGGATAGGATTAAGTAGATGTCTAAATATATGCCTTTTCATCATCATTTAATTATACTTCATTAATAATAACCCTGGCCGCCTTCAAATGATAACAATAATCGTCTGATGGCTTGGGAAGTCAAGTATCCAGATGCTTAATAGGCTGGATGGCAGCCCCTTAACTCATTCGCAAGTTAGAATTTTTAACGTTCTGTTTCTTTAAAATGGATTGGTTAAAATGCATCAATCGGAGCTCTGCGAAGTTTCGTCTAAAGGTCCTTTGGCTTCCTCTTAATGTCTTATCTTTGGCTTCTCTTACAATAAATCAACAGTATGTTTTTGTTTTTACTCATAGGATATATCATTTTTAGCGCCGGCATGTACTTCGTATTTCCCAAAGCAGGCGTAGATGCATGGAAAGGCCTGGTACCCGGTCTCAATCTGTACGAATTGGCGGGCATCGTAGGTCGCAAAAAATCCCACGCCTGGTGGATGCTCTTTCCGATCGTCAATATTTTCATATTTGCTGCCCTGATCATCGACCTGGCCAGATCCTTTGGCAAACATTCATTTTTACATAGTCTATTGGCAGTGGTTGGAGCTCCTTTTTATGCACTATGGCTTGGATTCTCCAAAGATGCAAAATACAATGGCCCCATCCTTACGGAGGAAAAAGAATTTTTCTCCAAACTAGCTTCTGCTCAGGAGAAAAATGATACCAAAACGGTGTCAAAACTCCAGGCCACCAATATATTTAAAAAAAGCGCCCTCAGGGAATGGGCAGAGTCGATCATATTCGCTGTATTTGCAGCTGCTTTTATCAGAATGTTTTTGATCGAAGCTTATATGATCCCTACTTCGTCTATGGAAGGCAGTCTGAAAGTTGGAGATTTTTTATTTGTAAGCAAAGCACATTATGGCGTCAGATTGCCTATGACCTTCGTAATGATTCCTCTATTGCACAATACGATACCTATCATCAATACGGAATCTTACCTGAGAAAACCAAGTTTTAAATATACCCGATTACCCAAACTCCAGGAAGTCCAGCGAAACCAGCCCTTCGTATTCAACTGGCCGGTTGGAGACAGCGTGTATCTTGCTCCAGACAGGGCCTATACCATCGATCAGTATCGGAGAGAAGCTTTTGTCAAGCAAGCTGTGAGGAGTGCTAAGTTGATCACACGACCAGTTGACAAAAAGGATCACTATATCAAAAGGTGTGTTGCCATAGCAGGGGATAGTCTACAGATCATTAATAGACAGCTGTATATCAATGGGGTCGCTGCCTACAATCCTGAGCATATGCAGTTTATGTATCGCCTCCTGTCTCAAAACAATCAGATCAATCAAAGGAAACTGGATGGATTAGGCATCAACCTGAGTGAAGCCATGCCTCAGATGGGCATTTATTTTCTGGACAGTGTGCAGGTCAGAAAGATCCAGGCAATGGATTCGACGATATATATCCAGGTCATGCCCCAGGAAGCTCGCCCTATGTTTCCCTACGATACTCCACTGTCTAAAGGTTGGACGGTAGATAATTATGGTCCGATATATATCCCTAAAGCCGGTGCTACCACTGCTCTAAACCTTGAAAACCTCCCCCTGTATCAAAGGATCATTGGAGTCTACGAACAAAATAAGCTGGAAGTCAAGGACGATAAGATTTTTATCAACGGGGTAGAATCCAACTCGTATACATTTAAAATGGACTATTATTGGGCTATGGGGGACAATCGGCATAATAGTGAAGACTCCCGATCCTGGGGCTACGTACCCGAAGATCATATCGTAGGCAAACCTTTATTTATATGGTTTTCAACTAAAAATGGTAAAATAGCCAATGGTATCAATTGGGACAGATTATTCACCACTGCCAATAAAAAATGATCAGAAAGATTGTACTGATATATTGTACTATGCTTGTCACCCATTTTGCTTGGTCTCAGGTACCCGTCAGTCAGGTATATCTTTTTGATTTACAAAGCCTTGCAGATGGGCATACCGTCGTACATACCCCCAGGCTTTTGACCAGCTTTAACAATGCAGGTTATAATAATCAACCTTTTTTTAAAAATGAAAACGAATTGTATCTGACCGTCCAGATACCTCAAGAAGGTGAGTCCGATATACATTTGTTCAATTTAATCACGAGGACCCGCCAACGTATCACTTTTACCCAAAAAAGCGAATATTCTCCTGCGGTCACTCCTGATAAAAAATATATCTCCTGCGTAAGAGTGGATGATGCAGCTTCTGCTACACAGCGATTGTACAAATATGAAAACAAACCCAGAGGACAGGAAATCTCGGTTTTGCCAGATATCAAAAATGTAGGGTATCATACCTGGCTTGATGACAAGACGGTTGCCTTGTTTTTGGTAGCCACACCCAATCAATTGGCTATCGTAGATATTGAATCCAGGGATCCTTTGATATTTACTTCTGATATCGGGCGCTGCCTGGCATCCACAGACAAAGGGCACCTTATCTATGTGCACAAGATATCCAGTGAGTTTTGGTATATCAAAGAATACGACCCCGTAACACAAAGAGCCAGTATCATTACCGAGACAGTACCTGGAAGTGAAGATTTTGCTATTACTGCAGACGGTCATTTCATCATGGGAGCCGGCTCAAAATTATTTGTATACAAACCGGGTGTAGACACCTCCTGGAAGGAAATAGCTGACCTGAAATATTTTGGGATCAATGCTATCACCCGACTGGCAGTCAACGGTAAGAACCTTGCCCTGGTGAATTTGTCAAAATGATAACACGATATTTATTATGTCTTAGCTTGATCTTGTGGCTCGCTACAGGCAGTGCACAGGTATTGACCTACCAACAAGATATAGCAGCCTACAGATCGGCCAATTGGAAATCATTGATCGCTGATCCACGGACGGTGCTCCAGAGTGCGGACAGCATCTTTCTGCATTATTATCCGGTTAAAGAAAAAAACAAAGTCTTTTGCACTGTTCAGCTGCTGGATCAACCATTACCCTTCGATATGCCTACTTACAGCGGCCAGGTCAAATCCTTTAGAAAATATGCCCTTCTTCAATTTTCGTGGCGCGGTAAACCCACGCAATTGACCGCCTATCAAAGCATTCAAAATCTTACATCACCATTATATAAGGACTATTTATTTGTGCCCTTTAAAGACAAGACGACCGGCACGACTACCTATGCCGGAGGGCGCTACATAGATCTTAAAAAACAACAAATAATGGATGGCCATTTATTGTTGGATCTTAATCAGGTGTATAATCCATGGTGTGCTTATGACGATAAATATAATTGTCCGATACCTCCCATAGAAAATTCTATTCCATTTCCGATAAAAGCTGGCGAAAAAAGATTTTCTAAGAACCATTGATGAATGTCCGCTGGTGAATCGAACCTACTAAATCAATCTTCCGATCTGACTTAACTCACAACGCTTCGAACCATCTGCACACGAAAATTGCCGTAACTTTATATTCATTTTTCAATTTTAAGCGTTTATTATTGATACTCATGACATCAAAAAGCTCCCTCTTATTAATCATACTGGTTTTAAGCTGCAGTGCTCTACAAGGTCAAAAAGACTGGATCATTCAACTCAAAGGCGATGCTTCTCTGGCTGATTTACAGGCAGGGTGGTCCAAAACTGCGTTGCGTTCCAATCGGGATCTAACAACACAACCTATTGGTCGACACTTCAATATTTACGCTATACAATCCGTCACCCAACTTTCTAAAGAGACCCTGCTGCGCAATCCGGCTATCTTGTATGCAGAGCCCAACCTGCCACTAGAGACAAGGTCGACGCCAAACGATCCTTTGATTTCTCAGCAATGGCATCTGGACAATATTCAAGCGATCAAAGCATGGGACCAAACGACGGGAGGTGTGACCTTCAATAAAGATACCCTGGTATTGGGTATCATTGATTTTGGTTTATTTACCAATCACGAAGACCTTAAAAACAGAATCTGGATAAACAAAGGAGAGATAGCCGGCAATGGCATAGATGATGATGGCAATGGTTATAAAGACGATGTATATGGATTGAGCTTAAAATATCTCAATGAAAGACATACCGCCGACAATGCAGCTGACGGATTAAACAATCACGGCACCAGTGTAGCAGGACTCATGTGCGGGGAATCAAACAATCGCACCGGCATCGCAGGTATGATGTGGAATTCCAAACTCATGGTCGGTACTTTTAGTGCCAATGGAAATATTGGTGATCTCATACAGATCTTCAATTATATGTTGGACCAACGCATTCTGTACAATACTTCCGGGGGAAAAAAAGGAGCCTTGGTAGTAGCCATTAATTATTCCGGAGGCATCTCCTTTGCCAAAGCTGCCGACTATCCAATATGGTGCGGCATGTATGATCAAATGGGTGCCGCAGGTATCCTCAACTGCGGGGCGACCACCAATAAATATGTAGATGTTGATGAAGAGGGAGATATGCCCTCTACTTGCCCCAGCGAATTTTTGATCGCAGTGACCAATACAGGAAGAGACAATAAACGGATCTATAATGCTGGGTTTGGTTTGCAGCATATTGATCTCGGGTCACCTGGCGAAGGGGTATATTCGACAAATTCAGAAACGACCAAATCTTATTCTTCTTTTTCCGGGACCTCTGCTGCTACACCTATTGTAGCTGGTGTCGTAGGCCTGTTATATAGTTACCCCTGCAAAGAGTGGGCGGATTATACCGTCTCTCATCCGGTAGAAGCTGCCCGCATCGTCAAAAAATCCCTCCTGGCCAGTGTGGACAAAAATGCTGACCTCACCGGCAAAACAGTGAGTGGAGGAAGGATCAATGCTGCGCGTGCTTTGGATACACTCAAAAAATATGTCTGCAATAGAGTCATCACCGGGACTACCGATCAACTCAGCGTCAAAGCGGTCTATCCTAATCCGGCAAAAGATTTTCTAAACTTTGAGTTAGATAGTAACTACGCCGGAGATTATACCATAGAATTATACGATGTATTGGGTCGGGTCATTTTACAAAAAAGGCCAACTTATATAAATCATTCCTATCAGCTGAGTTTACCACCCCTACATTCTGGAATGTATTTACTCAGACTTTCAAATGGGGCAAATGAAGCTGTAAAGAAAGTATTTATAGGTTCGTGAGTACTCAGTAGTTATAATCTCCTACTTCCATATCAATACCAGCATCCCTACAAAGATCAAAGATCCTCCCAACAATATCTTAGGCGACATAGGCTCTTTTAATAATACGAAAGACAAAATCAAGGTGATGACGATGCTGGCTTTGTCTATAGCGGCCACATAGGATACCAGGCCATCCTTCATGGCACGATAATAAAATACCCAACTGAGGGTGGTTGTAATCCCGGAGGCTATGAGCAAGCCCAACTGTCGGCTCGTCAGAAGTGGAAGCTCCTTAAATTTATCTGTGATCAGGTTAAAGCCAATGATTAGGAAAAAAATGGTCGTCGTTCGAATACCTAAGCCCAGGTCTGGATGAATGTTTTGCAGTCCATATTTGGCCAGGATGGAGGTCAGTCCTGCAAATAACATTGATAGTAAAGCGTAAATGATCCAGGTCTCCATGAAATGTCTGATGTTGGCATCCAAAGATAGCCGGATAGTTTTCTTGCCGGTTATCTTTTTTACGTAATATAATGGAGTTGAATGTTTACTGCTCAAACAAACTTTCCACAAACGCCTTTTTATTAAAGATCTGCAATTTGTCCATGCCTTCGCCTACCCCAATGTATTTGATAGGTATTTTAAACATATCGGAAATGGCGATGACGATACCACCTTTTGCAGTGCCATCCAGCTTGGTCAAAGCGATAGCAGTTACATCAGTAGCTTCAGAAAAATGTTTGGCTTGTTCGATAGCGTTTTGGCCTGTAGTCGCGTCGAGAACGAGAAGGACTTCGTGGGGAGCACCCTCCATGCGTTTGGCTATAGAGCGTTTTATCTTGCCGAGTTCACTCATCAGATTAATCTTGGTATGGAGGCGCCCTGCAGTGTCGATGATCGCCATATCACATTGATTATGAATAGCATAGTCTACGGTTTCATAGGCTACCGCAGCCGGATCGACATTCATTCCTTTGCTGAAGAATTGACAACCTGCCCGTTCTGACCAGATCTTCAATTGATCTACAGCCGCAGCGCGAAAAGTATCTCCTGCGCCTAATACTACTTTTTTGTCCCGGATAGTATGTTGAAAAGCGATTTTGCCAATGGTAGTAGTCTTACCCACCCCATTGACTCCTACTACCAGCATGATATGGGGTCGTGGACCATCAGGCAATTCATAATCTTCAACATCAACAGTCTTATTTTCGCTGAGTAACTGCACGATTTCATCACGAAGAATGCCATTGAGCTCGGAAGTATTGAGGTATTTATCCTTGGCTACCCGGGCTTCTATACGAGCGATGATTTTTACAGTGGTATCTAATCCAACATCGGAGGTGATAAGGATATTCTCCAATTCGTCAAGGACTTCCTCGTCAACACGGTCTTTGCCTGCAACGGCTTTGCTTATTTTACCAAAAAAAGAAGTTTTGGTTTTATCCAGGCCCTGGTTGAGGTCTTGTTTTTTTTCAGAAGTAAAAAATTTATCAAAAAAGCCCATGTGAATATATTGATGGATGAATAGAAGGTCGGATAAATGCCGCAATTGAAGCTATTGCTTATGCTGTTTAGGGTGATTGATCTTTATGACCTGGGGTGATCAATTTCAGTTAAGGGATTAATACCCGCGACTAATTCCGAGCCTTCGGAATGTCGCTACAAGCTAAACAAAAAAAGGCTAATGTCACCAAAAGCCTTTTGCATTTTCTTAAAATCGAAGGATCAGAACTATTTATTCGCGAAAAATTCTTTCACTTTGTCTTTGTGTACGATCTGCTCCTTGAATGAGTATTTGCCTGATACAGGATCTTTGATACTTTTGATCACTTTTACAAAGTCTTTACCTGATCCTGCATTGGCACCCCTCTGGGCGACTTTTGAGTTTTTACTGACTTTTGCCATGATTATTTAATTTCTTTGTGAATAGTATATTTTTTCATGATAGGATTGAATTTTTTAATTTCCAATCTATCAGGAGTATTCTTTTTATTCTTCTGAGTGATATATCTGGAAGTACCTGGCAAACCTGTAGTCTTGTGCTCAGTACACTCCAGAATGATTTGTTGGCGATTTCCTTTACTTCTTTTAGCCATGATGGAATCTTATTAAAAGTTTGAATTTATAGTTTGATGGAAGTACCAAATCCTTTGGCCTTTTGATCCTTGATAAACTGGTAAATACCTACCTGATCTATGGTCCTCAAAGCAGAAGTGGCAATACGAAGTTTGATCCACTTGTTGAGCTCAGGTATAAAAAATCTTTTATCCTGAAGATTTGGGTAAAAATGGCGTTTGGTCTTTCTATTAGAATGCGACACAGAGTGACCTTTTACTGGTCGTTTTCCGGTGAGCTCACAAGTTCTTGACATAATCGTTGTTTTAACTTTTTATATATCTTTAATATTCAGTGACTTCGGAAGGATTCGAACCTTCAACCTTCTGATTCGTAGTCAGATGCTCTATCCAGTTGAGCTACGAGGCCAAAATCGGTCGGCAAAGATACAATTTGTCTCTGATACACGCAAAATAATTTTATCATGTTGTTTTCCCAGAAGAGGTTGACCAGCCTTCTATCACAAAATTTTAAATCTTTCAGCTTTTAATATGGCCTGTAACTTCATCTAATTTAGATAGTTAGCTTGTAACCACTTAAATACCAACAAGATAGGATATAAAAACTATTAACTCGTCAACTTGACTCATTTGTCAATGTCCCAAGGTGCATAGGTTGAAAACCAATAGGCGTCTTGGTTGGTTGATCGTCATCAAAATCTTCCCATTCCGTTATGCTCTTAAAAAAATTCTCCAGGTGACGACTGATATAAACCGGCTTTAACTCATCCGGCCTCAGGATCTCAAGCGTGATCGGCTCTTTGGGCTCTCCATAACCTTCGATATAAGGGTTGCTGACCATGACCATCACTTTGCCATTGAATAGTTGCTGATAGATCAGAGCACCATTGGATTTAATCATCGTTCGTTTGACATCCGTATCATCCATGTGCTCACTGATCCCACTACTGCTACGGCCAAGATCCAGGACGACAGATTCGAGATTGTCGATTTTGTCTTGTTCTTTGATTTCGGCTTTGATGCCAGATTGTACTACAAATTCATTTAGAACTTCTTTGATCATTGGCTTAAGTAGCTCTGGCCATTTTTTGCGGTACTCCACCGTATTCGACAATATATCTTTATACACACTTACTTTGACCATTAATGATCCAAAATCGACCTTATTATCCATAGCCAGCTATTTGTATTTATAATATTAATCAAAACAAAAGCAAGCTACAAAAAAAACTCATTTGCTGGCCCGGACTCATGTAGCAGTCTGGATTTATTAAGGCAGTGAAGCTATATGTTAAATTCTTTAATATTTGATGACCATGCCAGCCTATCATATTTTAGTACTTTTGAATACTCTAAATATTCCAGTAAACTTTTGGTAATGAAAAAAATCAGTGTTTTTATTTTTTTGTTGTTTTTGACAATAAGCGTTTCAGCCCAAGCTCCTAAAAAGGTCACTTCGGCAGATATACATCAAGCGATTAAAAAACTCAATGTGCTCGCGACAGCATTTTACGTAGCAGCCCACCCGGACGATGAAAACACCAGGTTGATTTCATTATTGGCCAATCAGTATAAAGCAGATGTATATTATCTATCCATGACCCGGGGTGATGGTGGTCAAAATCTGATAGGATCAGAGATAGAAGAATTGTTGGGAGTGATCCGTACCAATGAATTATTACAAGCCAGGCAGGTGGATGGAGGTAATCAATTATTTACCCGCGCCAATGATTTTGGGTATTCAAAAAAACCTGCTGAGACGATGAAAACCTGGAATCGGGAGGCTGTACTCAGCGATATCGTGTGGCAAATCAGAAATTATCAGCCCGATATCATCATCAATCGGTTTAATAATGATCCGAATAGTGATACCCATGGGCACCACACTACCTCTGCGATATTATCTACCGAAGCTTTTGATCTGACCAATAAAAAGGATGTATTCCCAGATCAATTGAAATATGTACAACCCTGGCAGGCCCGTAGACTATATTTTAATACATTTTGGTGGTTTTATGGCAGTGAAGAAGCTTTTAATAAATTAGATAAATCAAAAATGGTATCTGTCGATGCAGGAGTTTATTATCCATGGTTGGGCAAATCCAATGGGGAGATTGCAGCTGAAAGCCGTAGCATGCATCGATGCCAGGGCATGGGATCTGCCGGTAACCGTGGCTCCTCCATGGAGTATCTCGATGTATTAAAAGGTGATATGACAGGGCCCTCTGACAATCCGTTTGCAGGAATAGATATCACCTGGAACAGAGTCAAGGGTGGTGCTCCACTGATCCCGATTATTACTGATATTGATAAAAAGTTTCAGTATGACAATCCTGCTTCGTCTATACCCAAACTCAATAAAGTATATCAAATGATCCAGGCTTTGCCAGACAGCCATTGGAAGAAAATCAAGTCAGCTCAAGTACAAAATATCATTGAACAATGCGCTGGCATGTATATAGAAGTCACCAGCAATAATCATGCAGTTGCCCCGGGAGAAAAAACTAATCTGACGGCCGAGATAGTCAACCGCAGTAAAAGCAATATTGTGCTAAAATCAATTCGATTCGCCCCTGTACAAAATGCAGATACGATTGGGACTGTTATACTTTCTCAAAATAATGGTTTTAAATATTCCAGGACAGTGACTATTCCTGCGGACACCAAACCTACCGGCCCCTATTGGCTACAGGAATCCTGGCAAAACGGAATGTATACCGTCAATGATCAGACTCTTAGAGGGTTGCCTCTGACTCCCAGATCGTGTAAAGCTTATTTTGACCTAAACATTGATGGCACAAATTATACTATTCAAAAAGACATCGTGTATAAATGGGTCAATCCTGCCAAGGGAGAGCTGTACCGACCTTTTGAAATCACTACCCCTGCTTTTGTCAATCTGGACAACAAGGTCTACGTGTTCGCAGATGAACTTCCCAAAAAAGTCGGTGTCCAAGTCAAATCAGGTATAGAAAATCTTATTGGCTTAGTCAAACTCGAACTGCCGGCAGGTTGGCGATGTGAGCCTAAGGAAATACAAGCAGATATCAAGTCAAAAGGCTCTGAACAAGTATATAGCTTCCTCGTATATCCTACCAAAACGGCCAGTGACGGAACGATAAAAGCTAAAATCAAAGTAGGAGACCACACTTACGATAAAGAACTTATCGTCATCGATTATGACCATATTCCTTATCAAATGGTCCAGAAACCAAGTGAAGGCAGAGTCCTCAAGTTGGACATCGTCAAAGGCCCTGATAAAATCGCTTACATCAACGGAGCAGGAGATGAAGTCTCAAAATGCCTGGAGCAAGTCGGATATCATGTAACTATCCTGTCAGATAGAGATCTGGTGTCAGAGACATTGTCCAAATTCGATGCCATCGTCATTGGTATCAGGGCCTATAATACTATCGATCGCTTACGATCTGCCCAACCTGCATTGATGGAATATGTGCAGCGTGGGGGCAATCTCGTCGTACAATACAATACCAATTTTAGAATGGTGACCCAGGACTTCAGCCCTTACCCGCTCAAATTGGGCAGAGACCGTGTGTCTGAAGAGGAAGCCGAGATGCGATTTCTCAAACCCAATCATCCGGCACTCAATAGCCCGAACAAAATCACAGCTGCCGATTTTTCGCATTGGGTACAGGAACGAGGACTTTATTATCCTAACGAATGGGACAATAATCATTTTGATGCCATTTTATCTGCCAATGATGCTGGCGAGACTCCTAAAGACGGAGGTCTACTCATAGCAAAATACGGCGATGGCAATTTTGTATATACCGGTTTATCCTTTTTCCGCCAGCTCCCTGCCGGAGTACCTGGAGCGTACCGATTGTTTTCTAATTTGTTGGCTTTGGAAAAAAATGCCAAGTCATGAGCACTCAGGAAGAAAATACAATTCCCTGGAAAAAATGGTATTCATTGATGATAAGTGTTTTGATACTCATAATCATCTTTTTAACTATCATTACTTCAATATACAATTAGTAGTCATCCGAACATTAAGCTTTTTATAACATCGGATACGGGTCAAATAGAGATCATACATTCTATATTTGCCTTACATGAGTCTAACAGACTGGTTTATTTTAATATTTGTTTTAACAGGCATCGTCACCTATGGAATCTATAAATCCAGGAATAGTGATAAAGACTCTTTTCTGAAGGGCAACCAGGAAGGTAAGTGGTGGACCGTCTGCCTGGGTGTAATGGCTACACAAGCCAGTGGTATTACATTTTTGTCTACTCCCGGACAGGGTTACAGTGATGGATTGAGATTTGTTCAGTTTTACCTCGGTTTGCCCATAGCGATGTTGATTATCTGTGTAACCTTTATTCCTATTTATTTCAGATCGGGGGTGTATACTGCGTATGAATATCTTGAGAAAAGGTTTGATTTAAAAACGCGTCTGCTTACTTCTTTGCTGTTCCTGATTCAGCGAGGACTGGGAGCAGGTATCACCCTATATGCTCCAGCCATTATCTTAAGTGCCTTGTTTGGATGGAATTTTAAATTGATCGTACTCATCACCGGCATTTGTGTGATCTTATATACGGTATCCGGTGGAGCCAAAGCAGTCAGTAAAACACAGACCTTGCAGATGACTGTCATGTTATTAGGATTGTTCTTCATTTTTTGTGTCATTATTTATGAGCTGAAGGGTATTAATTTCCATCAGGCGTTGCAGATTGCCGGATGGTCGGGCAAAATGAAAGCGATTGATTTTCGATTTGATCTCACAGACCGATATAATTTTTGGTCGGGCATCATTGGGGGCGGATTCGTTGCGCTGGCTTATTTTGGCACTGACCAATCGCAAGTCCAACGATATCTCGGTGGCAAATCGATCAATGTCAGTCGCCTTGGCCTGATCGCCAATGGATTATTTAAAGTGCCGATGCAACTTTTTATCCTGCTCACCGGAGTAATGGTCTTTGTTTTTTATCAATTGCATAGCAGCCCACTTTTTTTTAATAAACCTATTGAAGACAGAGTACTTGCCACCAGTTATGCTTCCGACTATAAAGAGAAACAAGCTGTATTTGATGGTATACTGCAATCCAAACAAGCATTGACTGCTTCTCTGACTTCAGCTGACTTTCAATCTGAAGATATCAAGTCCAGAATGGTAGCCTTCAACGAGCAGGAATTAAAAGTGCGCAATGAAGCGAAAGAAGTCATCCGGCAAGCCCTCCCAGATGCAGAGACCAATGATCGCGATTATGTTTTTCTTCATTTTGTGCTCAACTATCTCCCTGTCGGTTTGATTGGCTTGTTACTAGCAGTAGTCTTTTCTGCGACCATGTCATCTACTTCTGCAGAGTTGACAGCTCTGGCCAGTACCAGTACGATTGATTGGTTCCAAAGACTTAACAAAAATACCTTGAGTGGTGAGCAGGTGATTTTTTACACTCGGGCTTTTACCTTGTTATGGGGCATATTTGCCATCGCTTTTGCTATGTATGGGTCTATGTTTGAAAACCTGATTCAATTTGTCAACCTGATTGGATCTTTATTTTATGGTACGATATTAGGGGTATTCTTATGTGCTTTTTATTTAAAATACCTGCATGGTTCGGCAGTATTTATCGCAGCCATTATATCTGAAATCGTTGTGATTACTTTGTATAATATCACCGATATTGGCTTTTTATGGTTTAACCTTATCGGATGTGGTTTGGTTGTAAGTCTGGCCTCCATATGGACAGCAGGTAGATCACTGGTAAAAGCCTGATAATTTTATAATTAGTTGGATGCTAAGGATATTACAAGTCCACTTAAAATTTGATATCCTATTGGTTCGCCTCTCGTCGTTTATTGATTTCATCTCTGATCTTAGCAGCTTTTTCATAATCTTCCTCGGCCAATACTTCTTCAAGCATTTTGTTCAAAGCCTCCAAAGAATATTGATTAAAGGAAGTGCCTGATCGTTCTTTCCTTGGACTCGTGGCAGTCACCGGCTTCTCTTCAGCGTCTTCCAGAATAACGCCTGCGGATTCAAGTATAAAATCAAATGTGTAGATCGGACAATTGGCACGTACTGCCATAGCGATCGCATCAGAAGTACGAGAATCAATCTCCACCGTCTCTCCATTGCGAGCACATACCAATCTGGCATAAAAGATACCATCCAGAAGATTATTGATCACCACCTCTTTGATCTCAATATCAAAAGTGTCCAGGGCGTTTTTAAATAAATCGTGCGTCAAGGGGCGATTAGGATTCATCTTTTCCATGGCTACTGCGATCGCCTGAGCTTCAAAACTGCCGATGACTATGGGCAACTTGCGCGTTCCATCCATTTCACCCAATACTACAGCATAATTATGTGACTGAGAGATACTGTGCGAGAGTGTGACTATTTCGAGTTCTATTTTTTTCATTTTATGATCTCACAAAGATGAGGAAAATTAGAGATATCGGTTTCTATTCATAATTCGAGGGGTTAAGATCTGGTCATTAGGTGTAGGTTATCCTGCTTTTAGTTTTGTTATGGCGGCAGTGAGTCGTGGTACTACATCAAACAAATCTGCACAAATACCGTAGGTAGCAGCTTTAAAAAATGGAGCTTCCGGATCTTTATTGATGACGACGATTACTTTTGAACTATTGACACCTGCTAAATGCTGGATAGCTCCGGATATGCCGATTGCGATATAAAGATTAGGTTTGATGGCCAGGCCTGTCTGTCCTACGTGTTCGTGATGAGGTCTCCAGCCGGCATCAGCTACAGGTCTCGAACAGGCAGTGGTGGCCCCTAAGGCATCCGCCAGGGCTTCTATGATACCCCAATTGGCTGCCTCTTTCATGCCTCTGCCTGCGGAGACTACCGTTTCAGCCTCTGGAAGTGGAGTGCGGCCGCTGACTCTTTTGGTATCCAAGACCTTTACCTTTGAGTCGGGTGATATAAAATCGATAGTCTCTACAGCTACCTCATTACCATCAGATCTTAAACCTATGGCATTAGAAGAAAGACTCAATACTTTGCATGCGCCGGATAAAGACACTCTGGCTTTAGCTTTGCCCGCATATACAGATCTGCTCACAATCAGTTTATCACCGTCCAATGCCACCATATCCAACACACCCGTAGCACATCCTGATTCCAATCCTGCAGCCAGTCTGCCTGTAAGCCCTCTACCTGTGCTATTATTACTAAGGATGATCGCTCCGCATCCAAAGGTTTGCGCTTGAGTGACTATCAAGCCAGAGATAGCCTGATTGTCAGCCATGGACTGGATGGAGGGCACTATTGAGACCTGATCAGCCCCGTATATACCTAGCTGGGCTCCACCGGTGGAAGGTCCCAATACCAAAGCTTTGCATTGACCACCAAGCAATTGGGCTAAGGTTTTGCCATAAGTCACAGCCTCGAGAGCAGTCTTTTTAAACTCACCATGGAAGGATTCGACGACGACTAATACATTATTCATTCGACACTTTTTTTCTTATAGTTAGATTACTTTTTCCTTTTCATGAAGTATCCTGACCAAATCTTCAATCTCATCAGGTTCAATCATAATCACTCCTTGTTTAGGTGGGGGTAGTTCATAACTTAATATTTCGGCGAGATCTGGCGCAGCATTGGCATCTATCACGATCAAAGGTTTGTTTTTAGCAGTCATGATCCCCTTCATATTGGGGATACGTTGTTCGGCCATACCTTTGGAAGCACTGACAACTGCAGGAAGCATAACTTCGATGACCTCTACCCCACCCTCGATATCTCTGTTACAAGTGATCTTGCCTTCCGTAGCCTCCATTTTACTGGCAAACGGCACAAACGGAAGGTCGAGTAACTCCGCGATCATAGCACCCACCTCGCCTGTCTGGTAATCAATCGTCTCCTTGCCTGTAAGTATAAGATCAAAATGTTGATCTGCAGCATAATTTGCAATGCTTTTGGCGGTAGTCCAGGTCGAACGCGAATGAATATTGATTCGGACTGCATCATCAGCTCCAATGGCCAGGGCTTTCCTGATCATGGGATCATTATTGGCCGGTCCTACATGTATTACAGTTACGGTGCCTCCTAATTGTTCTTTTAATTCCAGCCCTCTCACCAGGGCATACCATTCATCATAAGGGTTTAATATAAACTGGACCCCCTCAGTATTAAATTCAGTTTGTTCATTTTTAAAACTTATTTTACTGGTAGTATCCGGGGTAGAAGAAATACAAACAAGAATTTTCATCTGTAACCATTTTTTTTAATAATTAACCAATGTCCATCTTTGGGATATACATTCTGACATGCAGCTAATATATACGATTGATTTAATGGCACAAAATTAACCTAATTCTTCACTAGATAGACAGACATCACTATAAACTGCAATCACTCATCATAATGATCAAGATCATCCATTAAAAAACTTAAGTATTTTTACATCCATGGATACTGATCGAAAATCAAAAATCATCCTATTATTATCTCAAGACCCTGACTCTGGTTTTTTACTATTTGCTCTTGCCAAGGAATACGAATACGAATCAGATCATCAATCAGCTATCGGGACCTATCAGAGATTATTGTCGAAAGATCCTTTCTATACCGGCGCCTACTACCATCTAAGCAAACAATTGATAGCCATAGACAAACACGAGGCAGCTGTAGAGACTATCCATAAAGGGATCGACATCTGTCTGCAGGCAAAAGCACAGCACGATGCTTCTGAGCTTCGGGGACTCTTAGAGGAAATAACAGATGACGAATAAATGTGTTAAATATTAACTAGCGTTTGTCCATTTTTGACCTGGTCATTCTTCTCTGGGTTAAATCTCTGGGTCTCAATGGTCTTATTCGCAATGTTATTAGATTTTTTCCCTTATTTTGCATTTCTTATCGTTTAGCTTATATGAAATCCCTGATTAGTATTTTACTCGCTGCTATCCTTAGTTCAGGACTAACCGTTTTTTTTTACAGCAAACGATTTCCTCAAAAAATATTGGTCAGGGAGCCCCGGGCGGTATTCTCTGACTTGAGACATTCGGCCGTCCCTGAGGTTGAGGGAGAATCGTACTCTGATGCGGCCAAAGACCATGAAAATGTCACCAGCACAGAGCTAGCATTTGAATCGAAACAAAACCATGTAGAGCTGCCCAATTTTAGAGCAGCTGCCCAAAAATCTACCGCTGCGGTCGTATTTATCAAATCCACAGAGATCCGGACCAACAGATACGGTTATGAATACCTGGATCATAGCTCAGGATCAGGCGTAATCTTATCGGCCGATGGATACATCGTCACCAACCACCATGTGATCGAGACCGGTGCTACAGATCTTTCATCCAATATAGAGGTGACCCTCAATTCGAAAGAAAAATACCAGGCCAAAATCATCGGAGACGATCCAAGCACAGATGTTGCATTGTTGAAGATAGAGGCTAAAGACCTGCCCTTTCTGACATTTGACAATTCGGACGAACTCGAGATCGGTGATTGGGTGCTGGCTATCGGCAATCCTGACAAACTCCGATCAACTGTCACGGCAGGTATCGTCAGTGCAAAAGGCAGAAATATCAATATTCTCGGAGACAGAGATCTTTCTATAGAATCCTTTATCCAGACAGATGCTGTAGTCAACCCTGGCAACAGCGGCGGTGCATTGGTCAATACCAGTGGAGCCGTGGTGGGTATCAATACTGCTATTCTGACTCATACCGGCAATTATGAAGGATACTCTTTTGCCATACCCAGCAACCTCGTAAAAAAAGTAATCGAAGATCTAAAACAATATGGCAAGACTCAACGTGCTTTCCTCGGAATCACGCTCAACGATGATATTGACAATCAAAAAGTCAAAGACCTTCAACTGCCAAATCATACCGGTGTATTGGTAGAAAAAGTTTACGAAAGTTCCGCTGCCGAAGACGCAGGGATCCAGCCTGGTGATGTGATCCTCAAAATGGATCAGTCAGTGGTAACCTCCAATAATGAACTTCATGAAAAAATAGGTAGTAAGCGTCCCGGAGACGAAGTAGGGATCACCTTTTATCGTGCCGGCAAGACTTTTCAAACCTTGGTTAAACTCAAGGATATCAATAATAAAACCACGATAGATAATTCTAATATTCATTCTGAAAAAATACTGGTAGACCAGGGCTTTGAGATTAGGGACTTAAATCCTTATGAAAAAACGCGCTTTAAAATCAATGGAGTTAGGGTAGTAGGTATCTACAAAGGATCAGTAGTGGACCAATGCAATATGCAGACCGGCTACATCATCACCCAGATCAATGGACAGATGATAAAAGACTGTGCAGACTTCATCAAAAAACTTAAGAATTTATCTTCTGTCGTAGATCTTACAGGATTTTATGACTTTGATACTTCTAACTCGATCTATCCCTATAAGTTCAAAAAAGCATCCTGATAGTTTTTGTTATTTTTGGTGATCTCTGGTGATCCACTGGTTTCATTAATTAAGACCTTGATATGGCCGATACATTAACTTTTTCTCAAAATGAAGACGCATACAAACTGCTCCTGACTAAACTCGAACGCAAATTAGCCGATATCTATGAAGGAGGTGGAAAGAAAAAAAGGGAAAAATTGCACCAGGAAGGTAAACTTTCTGCAAGGGAACGAGTAGCATTATTATTAGATAAAGGTGCCGAATGGCTAGAGATTGGAGCATTCGCTGCATATGGTATGTATGAAGCAGATGGAGGCTGCCCTGCAGCTGGAGTGGTCTGTGGAATAGGTCGGGTCAGTGGTACATTATGCATGATAGTAGCCAATGATGCCACTGTCAAAGCAGGTGCCTGGTTTCCGATGACCGGCAAAAAAAATCTCCGTGCCCAGGAGATCGCCATGGAAAATCATATTCCGATCATCTACCTGGTAGACAGCGCAGGCGTCTATCTTCCTATGCAGGACGAAATATTTCCTGACAAGGAACATTTTGGCAGAATATTTAGAAACAATGCCCGAATGTCCAGTATGGGAATTCCTCAGATAGCCGCAGTCATGGGTTCTTGTGTGGCAGGTGGTGCTTATCTGCCAATCATGTCAGATGAAGCCTTGATCGTAGACAAGACCGGTTCAATATTCCTTGCAGGACCTTACCTGGTCAAAGCTGCCATTGGTGAAAATATAGACTCAGAAACACTGGGGGGAGCTACGACGCACAGTGAAATCTCAGGCATTATAGACCACAAAATGCCCGATGATACCAGCTGCCTTGAGCGGATCAGAATGTTGGTCAAAGGCATGGGAAAGGGACCTGTGACTCATTTCAATCGAATACCAAGTGTAGAACCCGCCGAAGCTTCAGAACGCATCTATGGCGTATTCCCATATCAATCAAACAAACCTTATGATATACACGACATCCTGGCCAGCATCGTAGACCGGGGCAGCATGATCCCCTATAAAGAAGATTATGGCAAGACCATCGCCTGCGTGTACGCGAGGATAGACGGATGGAGTGTCGGCATCGTGGCCAATAATCGCGAAATAGTCAAAACGGGTAAAGGCGAGATGCAATTTGGCGGTGTCATTTATTCAGATAGCGCTGACAAGGCGACCCGATTTATACTTAACTGTAATCAAAAAAACATCCCTCTGGTCTTTGTACAAGATGTTACTGGATTTATGGTAGGGTCAAGATCTGAACATGGAGGAATTATAAAAGATGGAGCCAAAATGGTCAATGCTGTAGCCAATAGTACAGTACCAAAATTTACGATCATTATAGGCAATTCATACGGTGCAGGCAATTATGCGATGTGTGGCAAAGCTTATGACCCCAGGCTCATTCTTGCCTGGCCTACCTCCAAAATAGCAGTCATGGGGGGGCAGCAGGCTGCTCGTGTGCTCGCGGAAATACAGGTCAATAAATTAAAAAGTCAAGGGCAAGAGGTCGATCCGGAAGCGGAGCAAACATTATATGATAAAATAAAAAACAGGTATGATGAACAAGAATCTGCCTACTATGCCGCTGCAAGATTATGGGTAGACGCTATCATCTCTCCCATTCACACCCGTGAGTGGATCTCCATAGGAATAGAAATGTCCAGCTACGCGAAAGTAGAGAAATTTAATGTCGGGGTGATACAAGTATAGAAAATCAAATAGCCAACAGTCTCCTAATCAATCTGTGCCTTCTATTTGACCTGGTCCTCAACTACGCATCATCCTGGACCATATCCTGGACAAATACTTTTTAAAAAAAGCAAACTGACCTGTAAACAGGCTGAGAAAAATAACACAGACAGGCCATAGCAAAGTCACTGCTATTATATACACCAATACCCAATAGAAATCATTTTGGATGGCAAACAAATTCAGCAACTTTTTGGCAAGATAACCACACAGACTCCCCCCCAAAGCAAATGTGATAAGTATCAATACCAAGTTGATCGCAGATACCCCCCATTTTTGTTCTAACCGTTTAAACATAGGATGAAGATATAAATAATGGCAAATTCTTTAAATATCCTGCAGAAACAAAGGCTGTAGCTGATCGTCAAGCATTTGACTTACTTTTGCCGCATCAAATGAAATTAATAGCTAAGACTTTTTACGGACTGGAACGAGTACTGGAGGCAGAACTTATAAAACTGGGTGCCAGAAATGTGCATCGAATCAATCGGGCGGTCGAGTTTGAGGGCGATCTGGGCTTTTTATATAAGGCCAATCTCAGTCTGCGCACCGCTTTAGAGATATTAGTCCCTGTATTCTCTTTCAAATTTGAAACCCAGTCTGAATATTATGCCAAAATCTATGAGTTCGACTGGAGTCAATATTTGGATTACACCAAAACATTTGCTATCAACTTTAACGTATTCTCCAAAATATTTACCCATTCTCAATATGCCTCACTGGTTTGCAAAGATGCCATTGTCGACAATCTCCGTCAAAAGCACCAAAAGCGTCCAAATGTAGATGCCAAAGATCCTGATATCCGCATCGATCTGCATATCAACGAGTATCAATGTGATATTTCTCTGGATAGTTCATGGCCATCTCTTTTTAAACGTGGATATCGTAAATCTACCTTTGACTCCCCGATCAATGAAGTACTGGCGGCTGGCCTGATCGATCTGGGTGGTTGGGATGGTAAGACAGATTTTTATGACCCATTTTGCGGTTCAGGCACCTTCTCCAGCGAAGCATATATCAAGGCTGCCGGTCTGCATCCTCAACATTGGCGTAAAGACTTTGGATTTCAGCGCTGGTTTGGATACGATGAGGTGCTTTTTAATAAAATACTCAAGTTTGTATCAAAACCCATTTGCGAGATCGAAGCCAATATTTATGCATCTGATTTGGAATTGTATTCTATGGATGCTTGCAAGATCAATTGGCGGTATTCAAAAATCAGCAGGCGCATCACTGCGGCCATGGGTGACTTTTTCGATTCAAAACCCAGGGGCAAAACAGGTTGGATGATCATGAATCCACCCTATGACAAAAGGATACCCTTATATGATACAGCCAGGTTCTATGAAGACATCGGCCGTAAACTCCAGGCTGATTATAAAGGATTTCAAGCATGGATCATATCACCCTATACTGACCTGGTAGAAAGAGTCAATCTCCGTAAGATCAAGACCTATAAAGTATATAATGGAGCGATCGAGTGTAAATTTGTAGGTTTTGAATGCTAAATGAGCATAGAAGTTCAATCCAGCCTGGAACCATGGAGCGAGCTGAAATGAATCTGAAATCCGGCTCCAATAGAAAAAATTGAATTATTCGCACCCACTTTATTGTACAGGGTACCAATATCAATAGAGATGCTTTCATTTAAAAAATGAGCATAGCCGGCTCCAAGTGTGAACCCCGTATCAAATTTGGATCCGGACCCACCGCCTACATTCAACCCACCTGTCGCATAAAATCGACCTCTTTCGTCTCCCAGAAAATAGTATTTACCAAAAAAACCAACGCTGACAAATGATCCACCTTTGATCCCCAGAAAATTAAGTTGAGCACCTGCGGCGAAATTGTTTAAAAGAAAATACCCGATTGAAGGATTGATATTTAAAGTCCCCGAACCATGTGATCGCTGGTAGGCTGCATTCCCTCCGAGGAGCCAGGTACCTTTCTCGGTCTGGGCTGACAACAAATTATCAAATATTAATACAAAAAGAAATAGGTAAAATATTTTTGCCATAAAAAGGGTTGTTGATTGAGGTCTAAAGTTAAATAAATTAAATTTTAAAAGGTAGTTCTCTTATATTAAGCTGTGAATCAAATATCTTTGAAAAAAATCTATTGAAAATTATATTAAAGCTATGAAAATTAACGACAAATTTGATCCCGGACACTATCGGGCCAATGCAGACAGATATGATCAAATGGAGTATCGAAGGTGTGGCTTGAGTGGTATCCTTTTGCCGGTCATTTCCATCGGCTTATGGCATAATTTTGGTCATACAGATGATCTGGAGAATGGAAGAAATATACTTCGAACAGCTTTTGACCACGGGATTACCCATTTTGATTTAGCCAATAATTATGGACCTCCTTTTGGGGCGGCTGAAGAAAATTTTGGCAAATTATATAAGCAAGATTGGAAGCTCTACCGCGACCAGCTCATCATATCCAGTAAAGCAGGGTGGGATATGTGGCCTGGCCCTTATGGCAATCTCGGATCCAGAAAATATCTGATAGCTAGTTGTGATCAGAGCCTCAAACGTATGAAGCTCGATTATGTAGATATATTTTACTCTCATCGTCGTGATCCGGACACCCCGCTGGAAGAGACTATGGGGGCACTGGATCAAATCGTCAGGAGTGGCAAAGCACTTTATGCAGGTATTTCACAATACACTGCTACGGATACTGCCAAAGCATATGATATACTGAAGTCTATGGGCACTCCCTTATTAATCCACCAGCCCAGGTATAGTATGATGGACCGGTGGGTTGAAACCGGATTGTTGGATATACTTGGTAAAAAAGGTATTGGCAGCATTGCTTTTTCACCACTAGAACAGGGTATCCTCACGGATAAATATCTCAAAGGCATTCCGAAGGATTCACGTATTGGGAGAGATGGACGATACCTAACCAAAGATCGAATCACCCCTACTTTGATAGAAAAAGTAAGTAAGCTCCAGGATATCGCTAAATCCCGCGATCAGTCATTGGCTCAAATGGCCGTCGCATGGCTACTCAAAGATCCGAGAATCACTTCAGTTTTGGTAGGTGCCAGTAGTCCGGCACAGTTGATAGATAGCATAGGTTCTATCAAAAACCTGACATTCAATAAAACAGAATTAAAAAACATAGAAACTATACTGTCCAACAAACCTAATAAATAATGAAAGCATGGTTGATGGGGATTGGCATCATTTTTAGTTTCCTTGGTCGGGGCCAGGATGTTGGATTGAAGCTACCAGCCCTTGATTCTTTACAGATATTAAGTCTCGATTGGTATAAAACAAAATCATATTCACTCACCCCTGTCAGTGGCTTTAATAGCGCTTACTCCGATCTCAAAACTATATTTACCTCTCCCTATAATTATGCAGATGATCTAGGATTTTTCTGCAAATGGGAATTACAGGCAGATAAAAAAACGAAACAACCAGTACGGTTTAGGTTGGGGTCATACGACTATGTCAATCATCTGGAAGGTAAAGAATATTTACATCTAAAAAATTGAATCCGTCATGGATCTTAATAAGGCTTAATGAAGTTCCGCCAATTGATCAATGATCTGAAGGAATAAACTGTTGCAATAATTAGGATGAAACATGAACTAAAAATTGAAATTAAAAATATAAGCACAAAGACTTTTTTCTTAGAATACACAAGTCCCGATAGCAAATTACGGATAAAGATTTGGCTTATCAACTGACTTAGGCTTACAGATGCTTTCGGATAGCTTGACGCATAAGATACCCAGACCAGCACCTGCTATTACATCACTGATCCAATGACGATTATTCAATATCCGCAATACACCTACCGAAGATGCAGTGCCATAGGATAAAGCACTTAGCCACCACTTGTGTCTGGCAAAGTGATCACTAAAAAGAGTAGCTGCAGCAAAAGCTTGTGTCGTATGGCCACTTGGAAATGCATTATTGGTAGTGCCATCCGGTCTTGGTACCTGAGTCACCCTTTTCAATCCAGCGACCGTCAGGAGAACGAAAGCTTCAGACAAAATCACTCGATGATTGTACATATTAAAATCTTCCTTAGGTCTATTCAGGTTTAAAGCCAGCCCCGTAACCAATGGTACATATTGAAGATAATCATCGAGATCAGTACTGAAATTAGAAAAATTGTTATTCCTCCAATCTCTAACCTTATATTTATTGACAATACTGCTTTTAATACAGATGAAGGCACCTGTAGTAATCAGGCTGGCCGGTAATACATATTTTTTTAACCCGGCAGCAGGGGTTTGTGAAGATGTATGAGAATATTCTGAATAATTTTTGAGAAAACCAATTTGACCAGGTAATAAGAACCAGCTAGATAAAATACAAACTATCAGAAACCACCTCATGGTACAAGTCCATTATTTTCTAAAAATATTAGTCTTAATGAGATTTAAAGGGCTAATAATTTTTAATTGATCGACCTCATCTAACCCAAACTGAACTTGCTCCTTTGACAGATAAGTAAACGTGCCAAACATTCTATCCCAGATACTGAAAAGGTCACCATAGTTACTATCCGTATAGGGCTGCTTGAAATGGTGATGTACATGGTGCATATTAGGTGTAATCACCAAATAAGACAAATATTTATCCAACTTATCCGGCAAACGAAAATTAGAATGAATAATAATTTTACTGGCAATTTGAACAAATTGATGAAGTGCCAATATCCATAACATTGGTCCCAAAAAAAGCGAAACCGCCATATATTGGCTCAACCTAATAACGGTCTCCACAGGATGCTCTCTAAGCGATGTACTCACGTTAAGGACCACATCAGAATGATGGACTGCGTGAAATCGCCATATCTTTTTCACCTTATGCATCACTACGTGATAGATATAATAAGCAAAATCAAGGCAAATAAAGGTTAAAATGATAGAGGTAACATTCGACAATTTTGAAAATCCATATTGATGAATATTTTCCAAAGTCAAGATTTTAACAAACAAAAAACCCATAATAAATTGGACAAAACTACCTGATAGAACAAAATAAAAATTTATGCTACTGGTTTTTAATTTCTTATAATTTCTGGTAACGCCATAAAAATTCTCAATATTCCAACATATTAAAAAAAGCACCGTAAAAAACAATGTTTGAATGTATGGGTGCGCATGACTAAAAAATTGAATAATCTTCATAACAGCCTAATTATATCTCCAGAATGTAATCATTAACGAATGCGTGCATTGATGTAAGGTACTCAATAAAAAGAATGTGTTTGAAAAAATCAAAGGTCCTCGCTCTTTAGCAAGGACCTTTGTTACTACTTGATATGAAAAATCTAAACTTAACAATTTATCTAAAAAACTAACATTGGTCTCTTAAAGCTCCAAGCTCCTCTTTGGAATTGACCGTAGTGGTTGTTCCGTCGGCTTTCTTGACGGTGACTGGAAAAACCAATTGAAATTGATCCTTAACACCATGCTTCATGCCGTGTCCACCGCCCATATGATGTTCGTTCACCGTCTGTGTTTGTAATTCTGAAAATGAATTAATCGTTATCACAGTGCCGTCCGCTTTGGCAACTTTGATAGGAAATACAATCGTAAAGCATAAAGTATCATGTCGTGGGAATCCCTTATGATCCATAGAATCTCTATGACATAAAGAATCGAGATGGTTTTTATGGCAAGCCATTCTTAAAGCCAACAGTTCAGATTCAGATTGCACATCAATAATAGACCCATCCTCTGCTATGACCTGAATAGGAAATACAAAGGTTGGATGATGTCCTCTGCCTAGCCCTTCATGAGCAGCATGGTAAGCCTTAAATGCATTTCTCAACGAGTCCTGGGAAGTCGCCGTGATCACCGTACCATCTTCCAGTTTGACACTCACAGGAAAAACCAAATCATAACAACCGTGTACACCCAGATTACCTCTTTGTTCCAAATTAAATAGTGATTGATCAGCCAGTGCATCCAGTGTAGTAGTAGATGTAGATAAAGCGTCTTTGTTGCACGCAACAAATCCATACATCATAGCAAATGACATTGCTCCGAAAATAAAATTTTTAATTAAATGCTTATTCATGGTTAATAAATATTTTTTAGAAGTGTATCCAATAAACGGTGGCTACAAGATTATAGTATGAAGGTGCACTCTAATAAAAATGGTTGCACCATTAAATAAATTAATCTATGTTAAATAAATTATAATGCCCCTAATGCATAATTTAATCCCAATTGAAAACCATATGACCGGGTACTATATTGAGCATCTCTGTCCCTATTCCTATTTGAAAAAGGAATATAGATATTAGGGGTTAACTGGACACTTATATTGGATGCAAGATTGTATTGTATTCCTGCATTAATTAATCCATTAAATACCAGCAAATTTGATTTTTCGAATTTCGGATGCTCTATTTCTTTTTTCAATTTTAATTTAGAGCTATTGACTTCTATTTTTGTTTCAACTTCTTGTTTGATTAATAGATTGGTATGTACACCTGCGCCAACTAAGAGCCCCCATTTACCAAAAGATTTTCTGAAGTTTATTCCTAATGGCAAGGATAAGTATTGAAATTCAGATTGATTGTTGATCTCAAAATTGATTTTTTCAGTGTCATTGATGGTAGCTCTGGGATCTAATTGTTCTGAAGCAATCTCGATATTGGCAATTCCTCCGGGAGAATGAATTCTATAACCAAAATCATGCTCAAAAGAAGGTCTTCCCGGATGTTGTAATCTTTCTCCAAAAAGTAAATTTTGACTAATATTATTCATTACCTGATATTGCTTCAATACCAGGCCTGACTCCACTGTAAGATTTTTAGTAACATACTTTGAAATTCCAATTCCACTTTGCCATGACCGTCCAGCCTGGTAAGAATTTTCCGGTTGTGGACCTGAGTGATTGGGCAAGGTTGTTTGACGCAAAGTCCCCTTTTCGCTGATCGGACCACCTGCCAAACCTAAAGTAAGCGCTTTGGGCACACCTGCGTGTTGTGGAACATACAAAGTAGCAGTAGATGCTGTAGCTACGTAGGCTGAAGTAGATTGAGAAACAATATCATGGGAGAAAGGAAATTGCAAGGTGTGAACAATTATTGCTTCTCGTCGGGTAGATTTCGCTTCCAAACTAATGTAAGCCGATTGTTCAGAAGGATTTGTATTGGCCTCAACCGAAGCATTTAAGAGTTGACTTTCAGTTGATTGTGATCCAGCAGCATTTTTGACATTTGAAAGGTCTGTAAGAGTACTATTTATTCCTTTAGATGAAGGTTTTGATTTATCCTTGGATTTATTTCCTTTAGACGCTAATAATTTCTCAAGATTTTCATCGGTTTGAGACAGTATAGAAGAATTGGTTAAAGGATTTTGCGACTTAGGTTCATTCAGTTCAAGTTTTTCGCCAACTTTTCCATTTGGAGTGATACGAGTCAATTTTTCATTTTGACTATTTTGGGCTTCACTTGCATTGGCTCCCAATGACCTGGGGTCAAGATGCAAGTCCTTGGTAGCATCATGCTTGGGTTCATCAACCAAAATTTCTGCACTATTTTGATCTTCAGCAGTTCCGTATGAGGTCTGAGCAGAAGTCGACAATTGATTTTGGACCACTATACCATCAACACTTCCAAGATTTTTCTTTCTATTTTGGCTATCCCCGATTTGCAAAAGCGAATCTGAGATCATCGAGGTATTAGCTTGCTGTTCTAATCGTGCTGTTTGCTCCATGACTTGTTGAAGCTGTTTGTTAAGGTGTATATTATTCCAGGTGAGAAAGGATATGGTAACCAATACCACTGCAGCTGCAATCGCCATGGCCCAATGTTTTAAGGCAATCCCTGGTGAAGAAACCGGTACTGTTCCCAAGCTTTGGTTTATCTTATTCCATAAGTGATCCCCCGGATCCGCTTGGTGATCTTTAAAAGACTCTTTAATGAACTCTTCAAATCGATCGTTTGGTAGATTTTCTTCCATACGCTACGCGTTTACTTTTAGGGTTTTCAATAAAGATTTCCTCAAATGTTCTTTTGCTCTGTTAAGTTGCGATTTAGAGGTACCTACACTAATGCCTAATTGCGAAGCTATCTGCTCATGAGTGTACCCTTCCATAATATACAGGTTGATGACGGTCCTGAATCCTACCGGCATATATTGTAAAGTATCTAACATAGATTGTATCATGATCTCTTTATCGAATTGGTCTTGTTGATTCCATTCATCTTCGATTTGCCAGTCTTTCTCATCTTGATGAATAAATATATTTTTTGATTGTTTCCTTAAATGTTGTAATGCTGTATTCAAAATCACTTTTCTGATCCATCCTTCTATTGGGCCACTTCCCTGGTATTGATGGATATCTTTAAACACAGCTATAAATCCATCGTGCAACATATCTTCTGCATCTTCCCTGCACCTCGCATATCTCAGGCACATGCCAAACATTTGACCCTTCAACGACTCGTATATGAGCTGCTGATCCTTGCGGCGACCAAGCCTGCATCCTTCTATGATATCCTGGGATAGAATAATATCGTTCTTATAATATAGTTAAAGGTACAAGGTCGGCCTTTTGGTTGCATCAGCCGTTAAATTTTAATTAAAAATGAATCAGACGAGATCCAGCAGGGACTCAACACCAACCGGCCTGGCGACATTAAAACCTTCAGCGTAGCTGACTTGCAAATAACGCCCGAAGACCCGGGCCCTGGCCAATTGATACTCCATAAAGTCAGCAGAAGAGATCGGCGAGGAGGGTTCCTTGGAATTGGGATCAAAAAACTGGGATTTGAAAGTTTTGATCAGCTCCATTTTTTTATCCATATAATCAGTGATATCTACCACGATATCGGGCTTATTGGGATTGTCCTGGATATAATGATAGATTGCAGCAGGTCTCCAGGCTGATTGTGCCTTGCCTTTGTCTTGGGTAGTGACCTTTTTCAAGCCAGACAGAAAGGCAGCACGGGCTGTGATAGCAGCGGCTCTTCCATGGTCCGGATGCCTGTCTTCCAATGCATTGGCCAGTATGATGGCAGGCTGACATTTCCTGATATGATGTATGATTTGGAGTAAAATTTTTTCGTTACTTTCAAACATACCATCACCGATATTTAGAAATGATCTGGACACGGCGCCCAATTTGCTGGCAGCCAACAAAGCCTCTTTTTTTCTAAGCGCTGCATTGCCTCGGGTGCCGAGTTCACCATGTGTCAGATCTAATAAAGCCACCGTCCGCCCGGCGGCGATCTCTTTGAGTAAATAGCCACTGCAGGACAATTCTATATCATCAGGATGTACTCCAATAGCCAGAATGTCTACTTTCATTCGTTTACCATTTTAAGAGGGCAGATCCCCAGGTAAAGCCACTACCAAAGGCAGCCAGGCATACCAGATCAGATTTATTGATTTTGCCTTCCTGTGCAGCTTCACAAAGTGCGATGGGAATTGAAGCGGCAGTCGTATTGCCATAGCGCATAATATTGTTATATACCTGATCATGTCTCAAGCCTAGTTTCTTCTGAACAAACTGGCTGATCCTTAGATTGGCCTGATGAGGTATCAGCATCTTGAGGTCAGACACCTGGTACCCATTAGCATCCAGGGCTTCCATGATGACTTCAGGAAATTTCACAATGGCAGTTTTGAACACTGCCTGACCATCCATATGGGGAAAAATATCTTCGTCTTCGATCATCTTTTGAGTGAGGAATGCCCCACCGAATTCCTGGTCAGGATAGCCAAATCTTTCTGTGCCAAGGTGTACGCCACCGTGACACCCAGGATTGATATAAGCCAATGTCTCTGCCTGATCACCATTGCTATGTAAATGAGTGGATAATATATAACTGTCCTGATCTGTGGCAGGCTGCAATACTACCGCCCCGGCACCATCACCAAAAATGACAGTGACATTCCTGCCCCTGGTTGAAAAATCAAGCCCTGCAGAATGAAACTCAGCTCCGACCAATAAAATGTTTTTGTACATGCCAGACCGGATAAACTGATCTGCTACCGATAGTCCGTATATAAATCCACTGCATTGGTTGCGCACATCCAGGCAGCCAATATCTCTTAGTTTTAACTGTCTCTGCAATAACACACCGCATCCCGGAAAAAAATAATCCGGACTCAGCGTTGCGAAAATCACAAAATCAATATCATTTGGAGTCACTCCTGCCTGTTCCATAGCGATCCGGGCAGCTGCAGCCCCCATGGTAGAGGTCGACTCTTCGTGCTTTTTGGCATATCTTCTTTCAACTATGCCGGTTCTTTCCTGGATCCATTCATCCGAAGTATCCATGACCCGGGACAGGTCATTATTGGTGACTACTTTTTCAGGGAGATAGGTGCCTATACCTGCGATTTTAGTTCTCGCCATGTCTTCTGATTTTTAAATATTTCGGAAAAGTTAAGCAAAATATTCCAACCGCTTTTATCCGAGAAACATTGGGCTAAAATTTAAGTCTTACGCTCCTTTTTCTTTGCGGCTGGAAATAAAATATTGTTAAGGATCAACCTGTAGCCGGGACTATTAGGATGCAGGTTGAGATCGGTATCCGGGTCATTGATAAAATGGCGATAATCCTCAGGGTCATGACCTCCGTAAAATGACCAGGTCCCCTGCCCCCTGGTTCCATGGATATATCTTACTTCATTAGCAGATTTATTTTCACCCAAAACCAGGACATCTGATTTGATATAGTCTTTTACAAAAGCTGTGGTCTGCCCCATAAAACCTTTGACTGTGCGGGTATGATTCTGAGTGAGCATGGTAGGCACAGGATCCCATTTAGCAGAAAAATCAAACAGAGTGAAATAATCATTCTGCGGATTTACTTTCCTCCCATTATTATCAATAGAACTAAATTCATTATCAAAAGGGTTTTTCATGACCTTAAAATCTTTGAAAGCCAAGGTCTTTGAAAAATCTAATCTTTCCTGGCAGTCGCCATCCATTGGATCACCATCAAACACCTCCGCACATATATCTATACCATCTGCTGCTATGGCTATATCATATGTATCTGTAGCAGAACACATCGCAAATAAAAAGCCTCCACCAAGCAGAAAATCATTTATTCTTTTTACAACGGCCAGTTTTAGCTGAGAAACTTTTTTAAAGCCCATCCTCTTAGCCATGGCTTCGGACTCCATTACATTCTGTCGATACCATGGTGCTGTATGATTGCCTGAATAAAATCGACCATACTGTCCGGTAAAATCTTCATGATGCAAATGCAACCAATCATATTTGGCCAGTTTATCATTCAAGACATCTTCATCATATACTTTATCATAAGGGATTTCTGCATAAGTCAATGCCAACATGACAGCATCATCCCAGGGCTGTACACGTTGTCCGGTACGATCAAACTCCGGGGTATAGACTGCTACCTTAGGAGCTACCTCTAACTTGATGACATCCTCATTGACCTCAGGGTTGGCGATCGTAGCGAGTATTTGATTAAATTGGGCATTGGCCAGGACCTGGTAGGAGACACCCCTGGTTTTACATTCCTTTTCATATTGAGGCTTGTATTCGAAAGCAAAACTCCCACCTTCGTAATTTAACAACCAGTATGCTTCATCCTTTTGTTGCAATACCCAATAGGTGATACCATATGCTTTGAGATGATTTTTTTGGGTAGGATCCATCTTGATCAGTATCATAGATGCCTGAAGTGCAAAAGAATTTAACAAGATGATAACAAAACTGATAATGAAGGATCTACGCATCTTTGAATATTTAATTGATACTTTGAAAATTAAGGCAATTTTGACTTATTGGTGCGACAAATATCATGGATATTTATTCATCTTTGCAAAATTATACTTTCACACGACATATTTCCGATTAGATTAAAATGATGAATATATCCAATACATTCATTTGGATTCTGTGCTTAGGAATAGCCATTTTGTTTTGGCTGATACTTTATTTCAGGGATCAGACCTTTAAAGACATCAAACCATATTGGAAATGGCTTATGATCAGCCTGAGGAGCCTGGCTACTGCAATATTATTGTATTTGATCCTTGCTCCCTTATTCAAATCTGTATTTACTGAAGTCAAAAAACCATTAATCGTAATAGCCCAGGATAATTCACAGTCGATACTGCGCAATTGGCCGAAGGATAAGCAGGCGAGGTACCTGGCAGATAAAACCGCTCTTGAAACAGAACTGTCAAAAACATTTGAAGTGTTGCCTCTGACATTTGGTGAAAAACCGGACGAGCAACAGGCCATTGATTTTTCAGAGCGGGCTACAGACATCAGTGCTGCTTTTGATTATATTCAAAATCAAACTGCTGGCCAGAACTTAGGTGCCATCATCCTGGCATCTGATGGCAATTATAATCAAGGCAGAAATCCACTTTACTCCAACCCTTCCCTATCAGTACCTATCTATGCAGTGACCCTGGGCGACAGTACCATTAAAAGAGATGTCTCTATTCAAAGGGTATTGCACAATAGCATCGTATACCTTGGAGACCAGTTTGAAATTCAAGCTGACCTCAAAGCTTACCGATGTGAAGGTGAAAAATTAAACCTTCAATTATACAGAGTAGATAACAATCAGGAAGTATTATTAAAAAAAGAGACTATCGATGTGAAAGAGTCCGATTGGTATCATAGTCAAAAGTTTGTCATAGATGCATCCCGGGCAGGCACGATCAGATACATCGTAAAAGTTAGTCCATTGAGCAATGAATATTCTATAGAGAACAATAACAGGGACTTTTTCATCGATGTATTGGACGCAAGGCAAAAAGTACTGATCCTGGCTGCCGGTCCGCATCCGGATTTGGCCGCCCTCAAAAAAATCCTGGAGGGCAATAAAAACTATCAGATAGAAACCAAGTTATTACCCGGTGAAATTCAGAATATACAATCATATAGTATGGTTGTTTTTCATCAATTACCTTCCAAAACAGTAGACATCACTCCCATCCTCAACGAGCTAAATAAGACTCAAAAGCCGAGGTTATTTATAGTGGGTGGTCTGTCAGATATACCTCGATTTAACGCTGCACAAACTTTACTTAAAATAGCCGGAGACACACGCAATATGAATGAAGTCACCGGAGAAGTCAGGGAGTCTTTCAGTCTTTTTACTGTTGATCCCGCATGGAAAGAGTTTTTAAGAAATTTCCCTCCCGTCTCCGCGCCATTTGGAGAGTATCAGGCTTCTCCTGGCGCCAATATACTTATGACTCAAAAGATCGGCAATATCATCACCAACTACCCTCTCTGCATGATCGGCGAAGATCAGGGCAGCCGCACAGCAATATTCGCAGCCGAAGGCATTTGGAAATGGAGATATTTTAATTTTGAAGAAAATAAAAATTTTGACATGGTCGATGACCTGGTACGCAGGGTGGTTCAATACATAGGCATTAAAGAAGACAAAAGAAAGTTTAGGGTATATACGCAGCTCAAAGTATATCTTGAAAATCAACCTATCGTATTTGATGCTCAACTATTTAATGAATCTTACGAACCGGTCAATACTGAAGATGTCTTCATCACCATCACCTCTGCTGATCGTAAAGATTATCAATTTACTTTTAGCAAAACGGAGAGGGCTTATACCCTTGACGCAGGGCTTTTCGCTCCCGGTAGCTATCAATATACAGCGAGCGTCAATACCAAAGTTGGTAAGCAAGAAGTCAAAGGACAGTTCGTCGTACAAAGAATCCAACTCGAGACCTATCAGAGTACGGCAGACCACAACTTGCTAAGGCTTATGGCCACACAACAAGGCGGAGTCACCGTAAGCCCTGATCAAGTGTCGACTTTGGCAGAAATCATCAACCAGAATAAAACGGTCAAACCGGTGCAGTATAGCAGCCAGAGGACCTATCCAATTGTCAATTTTAAATGGCTTTTTGCTCTTTTAACAGGACTATTGTGCCTTGAATGGTTTTTGAGAAGATACCATGGGGCCTACTAAATCCAGCGCCTTCACTTTATGACCTTGCCCTTTTAGTTGTATCTCCTATCTTATCCCTATTTTTGCCATCGAAATGGAAGCAACTACCTACGAAGAAATCAAAGCCAAATTCACCAATACCGGTCTGGAGATTGAAGAATCCATCATCGATTCTGCAGAAGCTTTAGAAATATTCAGGATAAAATACCTTGGCAGCAAGAGTATTATCAAAGACTTGGCGCAATACATTAAAGAGGTACCTGGTGATCACCGCAAAGAGGCAGGCATGCTGCTGAATCATTTAAAAACAGCGGCGGAGAATAGATATCAATCACTTCAGGCAACCTTTGTCATCAAGTCCGGTTCGAAAAAATCCAACCTCGATCTCTCTGCACCTGGATATCCGATGGAGCTTGGAGCTCGTCATCCTGTCTCCATCGTGATGAATCAGATCATCGATATTTTTAAGCGTATAGGATTTACTATAGCAGAAGATCGGGAGATCGAAGACGACTGGCATAATTTCACTGCCTTGAATACTCCCGATGACCATCCTGCCAGGGATATGCAGGATACTTTTTATATCAAAGACTCTATCCAGTATTTGCTGCGCACCCATACCTCGCCCGTACAGGCGCGTGTCATGACGAGGGACAAACCTCCGATAAGGATCATTGCACCAGGCCGGGTCTATCGCAATGAGACTGTATCTGCGCGATCACACTGCCAGTTTCACCAGGTAGAGGGGCTTTATATAGATGAGGGAGTATCTTTTGCAGACATGAAGCAGACCCTCTTATATTATGCCCGCGAACAGTATGGGTCCGATGTAAAGATCAGGCTGAGACCATCTTTTTTCCCATTCACAGAGCCTAGTGCAGAGATGGATGTATATTATGGTTTGGCTGATGAGACAGCCCATAAGATTACTAAAGGAACCGGTTGGTTGGAGATCCTCGGTTGTGGCATGGTAGATCCTACAGTTTTGGAAAATTGTGGCATCGATTCCACCAAATATTCAGGATTTGCTTTTGGTATGGGCATCGAGCGCCAGGTGCTGCTTAAATATGGAGTACCGGATATCAGGATGTTATTTGAGAATGATGTCCGTTTTTTGAAGCAATTTACGGGGTTGTAAAAAGTTAAGCAAAGGCTATTCGTCTTCTAGATCCAATAATAGTTTCAAATTTGCTTTGAGTACCTTAATAGAATCGGATTGTAAGTTGCCAATTAATTTTATAAATCGTCGATTATCAACCGATCTTATCTGGTCTATCAATATGTCGGATGGATGCTCTAATCCACTTTGGTTTTTTGGGATATTTAATCGCAGGAATTTACTTGCTGGTACCACATTAGTTGTGATCGGACAAATCATGGTGGTCCTGGGGTTTAAATTATTAAGAATATCACTTTGAACGATGAGGGCCGGCCTTATCTTGCCAGGCTCAGAACCAAAAGTTGGGTCTAAATTGACTAACCAGATTTCATACTGTTTCATAGTCATCAAGTAGCGTTTCGTAGTCTTTTAATACTTCTAAGGAACTTTCAGATGTTCTCTCTATCTCCAGTTTTAATTGGATAATGATCGCTTCTCTTTTTTTTAACTTATTATAATACTTCAAAGCCTCATTTATATACTTATTTCTGGAAATATTAGTTCCCTTAAGATCGGAAGAGCGTCGTG
>OBID01000107.1_pt1 | contig 36433 bp, 34 predicted proteins | sample 1519781 | NCBI WGS metagenome assembly OBID01 (sample SAMEA3991478, study PRJEB22521) | metagenome | biome: anthropogenic terrestrial biome; feature: sewage plant; material: sludge | place: Sweden | collected 2012-09-26 | reverse complement strand
CACAGCTTCTTTAAGGAAGTTAAATAAGACTTAGAAATAGTAACCGATTGGTTGCTATTTTTTATTGCTTTCCTAACACTCCTGAAATCAGTTGTAACATTTCGAATATATCGCCTATTTTCTAGTTTTACGGTGCGAATCAAACGTTTAATAAAATAGAATTTTTTAGTTATAATTATTTTTTATTGCGGCACTATTCCTAATCACTTTTTACAAAAGACTTAAAAAGCAAAAATAAACGATGCCAAGACGCATTTGACTTATCTATAAAATGAGGTTGGGACAAAAGTCCACAAAAAATAGACTATGAGCAATCTTCAATATTAATTGAAATTGGTCATAGTCTATTTCTATATAGTTTTTTGATACTTTGTAAAATAGCATCATCAAGTTGTGATAAACAATTCGAAATTGGTTAAAAAATCACTGATTTTATACCAAATCGGTATTCTTTCTGGGAAACAGTATGAAAAAAGAGAAGAGCATACTGGCAGTCTTGATTCTATTGCCTAGTTTGCTTTTCTCTTTTAGAGACTGAAGACTTTTATCCCAGACTATTTTTTAGTGTTTCTTTGGCCGTAAATAAACAGCAGCATAAATCAAAATAAGCAAGATAATAAGCGACGTTGCAATCAGATTCCACGACGTCATCAGTTGCATACTTCTCAGTGTGGGAACCGGCGTACTAGTGATGACAAAGAAACTTCTGATAGAAAAGCCATCCTGAAGAATAATGAATGACCCCAAAAGCATTAAGAGAAACTGATGCAAAATGCTCCCGATATTCTGCAAGCTATGTCTCAACTTGGTAATCAGTCAGCTGATCCATGTTACGGAAAGAAAATAAATAGAGAATACCATATAAAAGGAAAAATCCTAAGTATTTAAAAGGAGCCGGAAAGAATAGAACGCAGCCAATCAACAGAAACATCCCAAGTAAAAGTGGCAGATGAGTCTGTGTTAACCGATGATTCTTTTTGAGAAAGTAAGTGATTGACGTGTTAGACATTGGTAGCCAAGCACCGCTTAAGCCTAATAAAAACCCAGAGATGATATATAGAGGAAAATAAAGTGATCCCAATGCTCCAAGTAAACACCCTAGCGCACCGCAGTAGAGTGAAAATTTTAATAGCGTGTAACTATTAAAGCTAGTCTTAATCCCCCTGATTAAGAAAATACCTGTCATTCTGAAAGTGTAAAATAAAACAAAAGGTAGAACAGCAAGAAGCGAGCCTTTGCTAGCGATTTGGATAAAAATCATAAATGGCAGCACGACAATGGTGCTATTGATGATTGAGAGTGCAGATTTTCCGATTTGATTCAGTTGATTAGTCATTTTTCCCCCATGAAAAATTTTGTTATAAAGCATCAGTTAGCACCATTATAATGCAAAAGTGATTAAAAAGACAGGAGTAACAGCACCGAAAGTTAAATAGCAAGTGATTTTAATCTATGTAAGATGATATCATTTTCCTGTTTTGAAAAATATGGTATAGACTAAATAAAAATAATTTTTTTATGGAATATTTAGCAATTACATAAGCTATAAGTAAAAAATAGTATAAATTGGTATATCTTTAACGAATTCGTGAGCTATCATATCAAGTAAAGTAGGAAAAAACTGATGCATATATTGACACTAAATCCATCTTTAGTTTTCGCTGCTGAACTTGTAGCTTTCACAGCCATAGCCACAAACCTACAACATAATTCATATCAAAAGTTCCTGATAACTAAGTTTTTCGAAAGTCGTTTTTTTTGCTTTTGCAAAACTAAATTTTTGTATTTAGAAAGAGAGACTTGTGGTGATGGGCTGTTTCAGGATGGCTTATGATATCCTGAAAATATGAGGGATAGCTGCTGATTTGCTGTCAGCTTTTTCTATTGTATGCAGTGGTTTGGGAGAGTTTAGGGCATTAAATTCACAGAAAAACTTTTTTGCTATCCACTAGTAATTGAGCTACAATAGAGGTAATTAGGAAAAGATAGGGGAATTTTTTTGATACATTTATTGCGTTATGCAAAGGCATACCGAAAGCAGATTATTTTGGGTCCCTTTTTCAAATTTTTAGAAGCCGCCTTTGAATTGGTGTTGCCATTATTCATGGCGCGCTTGATTGACCAAGGGGTGAGGGCCGGGCATCAGGCGACCGTTTGGCAGATGACCGGCTGGATGGTGGCTATGTCAGTCATCGGGATGATCTGTGCGGTGATCTGCCAGTACTATGCCTCAATCGCATCACAAGGTTTCGGTACTGAGCTCCGCACCCAGCTCATGAAAAAAATCAATCAACTGTCTCATCAAGACCTGAACCAGTTCGGGACAGATACCTTGATTACACGCCTAACCAGTGACATCAACCAGCTTCAGCTCGCCTTAGCCATGCTGATCCGTTTGGTTGTTCGGGCACCATTTTTGAGTATCGGCTCTGTCATCATGGCCTTTTATATTGATTGGCAAACAGGCTTGCTCTACCTCATTTTGCTACCAATCTTTTGCATCATCTTGTTTTTCATCGTGCGCTACAGTGTGCCACTCTATAAACGCGTCCAAGAAAAGTTAGACCAGCTCAATGAACTGGTCAACCAAAACCTTAGCGGGGTGCGCGTCATTCGTGCCTTTGCCCGCCGAAAAGAAGAGGTCAAACGTTTCGATGACGCAACCGATGATCTGGCAAATGTCTACCAACGCGTGACCAATCTGTCGGCCTTGCTGTCGCCTGCAACGACACTAGTCATGAACCTCGGCATTGTCGCCCTGATCTACATCGGCGGTTTCAAGGTCAATACTGGTAACTTAGCACCAGGTGAAGTCCTCGCCCTCATCAACTACATGAACCAAATGCTCCTCGCCTTGATCGTCGTCTCAAACTTGGTCGTCATCTTCACACGCGCCGCCGCCTCTGCCGCACGCGTCAACCAAGTCTTCGACACGACACCTTCATTAACCCAACCTGATCAAGCCCAAACCGCACCTAGTCAGCCAGACTTCATCCGCTTTGAAAACGTCGACTTCCGCTACGATGCAAACGGTGGTCTGGCTCTACAAGACATCAGTTTCAACCTCCAACCAGGCGAATTCCTCGGCATCACCGGTCCAACCGGTAGTGGTAAATCCACCTTGACCCAGCTCATCCCTCGTTTTTACGACGTAGCTGCAGGGCGGATTACGGTCAATGGTTTAGATGTTCAAGCATGGGACTTGGCGGCTTTACGCCACCAAATAGCTTTCGTTCCGCAGACCGCAGTCCTCTTTCATGGCACGATCCGTGAGAACTTGCAGTGGGGAAAAGCAGATGCAACAGATGAAGGCTGTTTCCAAGCCTTGGAGACAGCTCAGTGTCGAGAATTTGTCGAAAAACTACCAGAAGGCTTGGATACCATGGTCATGGAAAATGGTAAAAACTTCTCAGGTGGTCAACGCCAACGTTTAACCATTGCCCGGGCCTTGATCCGCAAACCACATCTTTTGATTTTAGATGATTCGCTTTCTGCCTTGGACTATCAGACAGATTTGGACTTGCGTCAAGCCTTAGCACGTGATTTAGATAGTGCGATGATCATTATTTCTCAGCGTGTTCGCTCGATTCAGCAAGCTAAAGAAATCTTAGTCTTAGACAGCGGCCGCTTAGTTGGCAAAGGGACTCACGAAGCGCTTCTTTTAAGTTCATCAGAATATCAAGCGATTGTTGCATCACAGGAGGAGGAACATGACTAAATCAAAACAAACAGCCTCATGGCGTTTCTTCTTACCTTACTTACTTGCCTTTCGTCTAGAGCTCATCTTGTCCATCATTTTTGGCTTAGCCAGTGGGATTACTGTCGTTTTGATGACTTATTATATCGGCCTTGGCGTCGATCAGATGGTCCATCGTGGACAAGTTAATTTTCCGATTTTGAGACACATCTTAGTCTTGCTCGTCGGTGTCTTAATCGTAACCGTCATTAGCCAATGGCTCATCCAGCGCCTCAGTAATCGCTTGGCCTATCGGTCGGTTGCTGTCCTGCGAAAGGATGCTTATGATCACCTGAACAAGTTACCACTACGCTATTATGATCAAACCGCTCATGGCAATATCGTCAGCCGTTTCACGAATGACATGGATAATATCTCAGTCGCAAGTGCTGCCGTCTTTAATCAACTCTTCTCTGGGATCACCGTGGTCATTGTGGCCTTAGTTTTTATGCTCTATCTCAGTCCGATTTTAACCTTGGTTGTCTTGATTTCAACACCGATTATTTTCTTGGTCTCATGGCTCGTTGCGCGAGCATCACAGCAAGACTTTGTGAGTCAACAACAGATTATCGGAGATATTTCGGGTTATATCACGGAAATGATCGGCAACCAGAAAACGGTTAAGGCTTTTCAACGAGAAACAGCCAATCAAGCCCAATTTGAGGACTTGAACCAAGACCTCTATGTCAAAGGTCAGAAAGCCCAATTTTCTTCTGCCTTGACCAATCCCCTGTCACGTTTTGTAGACCACTTGGCCTATCTGTCAGTGGGCTGTGTCGGTGGTCTCATGGCGCTCAACGGCTCAACCGCAGTCACGATTGGTGTCATCTCTAGTTTTACCATCTATGCCAGTCAGTTTTCTAAGCCTTTCATCGAGATCTCAGGGATTACGACACAGATTCAGATTGCATTTGCTGGCTTGAGACGGACTCAGGAACTCATGGATCAGCCGATTGAAACACAGGACGCTCCCGATGCGCATGTCTTAACGCACGCCAAGGGTGACATTGATTTTCAAGATGTTAGCTTTGGTTATAATCCTGGTCAAGCTTTGATTACTGACTTCTCACTCAAGGTAGCACCGGGTGAGATGATCGCTATTGTCGGAAAAACAGGGGCCGGTAAATCGACGTTGATCAACCTTTTGATGCGTTTTTACGATGTGGATAAGGGTGCGATTTTAATAGATGGAACTGATATTCGTGACATGACGCGCGATAGCTTGCGCCAAAGTTTTGGCATGGTTTTACAAGAAACCTGGTTATTTGGTAGTTCACTGCGTGCCAATCTCTGCTATGGTCGTGAAGATGCGACAGATGAAGAAATCTACACCGCCTTGAAAGAAGCACACATGTACGACTTCGTCATGCGTTTGCCAGATAAGTTAGAGACACAAGTTGGGGCCCACGCTCTCAAGATTTCTGAAGGTCAGCGTCAGCTTTTAACCATTGCCAGAACCATGATCAGCCAACCAGATATGCTGATTTTGGACGAAGCGACAAGTTCCGTGGATACTTTGACGGAGCAAAAGATTTCGCAGGCTTTCTTAAAGATGATGACGGGACGCACCAGTTTTGTCATTGCCCACCGCCTGTCAACGATTAAAAATGCCGACAAGATTTTAGTCCTCAATCAAGGTCAAATTGTCGAAATTGGCAGTCACGATCAACTGATGGCGCAACAGGGCTACTACTACCAGTTGCAACAAGCCCAGTTCGCCAAGTAAAGTTGTTATCGAAACAAGTCTGAGATTTTTCTCGGCTTTTTTCGTATAATAGAATATAGACATTATAAATATTGGAGAAATCATGAAAACAAGAGGATTTGAACTGGTCACAGCCTATGAAAACGCAGGCATTGACCTTCCCGCTAGAAGCACCGCACATGCAGCAGGCTACGACTTCATCGCAGCAGAAACGATCAGCCTAAACCCAGGCGAGATTAAACTCATCCCGACTGGTATTAAAGCCTATATGCAGGCAGGAGAAGTACTTTATCTCTACGACCGCTCATCAAATCCGCGCAAAAAAGGTTTGGTATTGATCAATAGTGTTGGCGTTATTGACGGCGATTACTACGGCAATTCTGACAACGAAGGCCACATCTTCGCTCAAATGAAAAATATCACCGACCAAGTCGTTGAAGTTGCCAAAGGTGAACGCATCGTCCAAGGTGTTTTTGCACCATTTCTCTTAGCAGATGCGGACAGTGCTGAAGGCACACGCATCGGTGGCTTTGGTAGCACAGGGGCATAAGATGGCGAAAGCAAAATCAAAATTCGTCTGCCAATCCTGTGGGTATCAGTCGCCCAAATATCTGGGGCGCTGTCCTAATTGTGGCGCTTGGAACTCTTTTGTCGAAGAAATTGAAGCCAAAGAGGTCAAAAATGCGCGCGTGACCCTGACTGGGGAGAAAACACGACCTGTTAAACTAGGAGAAGTCGAAAGTCTAGATACACCCCGTGTTTTGACAGATATGGGCGAGTTTAACCGCGTTCTTGGCGGTGGCGTTGTACCGGGGAGCTTGATTCTTATCGGTGGTGATCCAGGGATTGGGAAGTCAACCATTCTCTTACAAGTTTCTGTGCAGCTGGCAAATCTCGGGCGTGTCCTTTATGTGTCAGGCGAGGAATCAGCCCAACAAATCAAGATGCGAGCTGAACGTTTGGGTGATTTGGATTCTGATTTCTACCTCTACGCAGAAAATAATATGCAAAATATCCGAGCTGAAATTGAAAAATTGCAGCCAGATTTTCTGGTCATTGACTCCATCCAAACCGTCATGAGCCCCGAAATTACAGGCGTACAAGGCTCGGTCAGTCAAGTTCGAGAAGTGACCGCAGAACTACTCCAAATCGCAAAAACCAATAATATTGCTACCTTTATCGTCGGTCACGTCACCAAGGAAGGCAGTCTTGCCGGCCCGAGAATGCTAGAGCATATGGTAGATACGGTGCTTTATTTTGAAGGGGAGCGCCAGCATACTTTTCGGATTCTTCGTGCGGTGAAAAACCGGTTCGGCTCAACCAATGAAATCGGAATTTTTGAGATGCAATCTCAAGGACTGGTCGAAGTGACCAATCCTAGCGAGATTTTCTTAGAAGAACGTTTAGAAGGCGCGACTGGCTCTGCTATTGTTGTTTCAATGGAAGGGACCAGACCGATTTTGGTAGAAATTCAAGCGCTTGTCACACCAACGATTTTTGGTAATGCCAGACGAACAACTTCAGGTCTTGACTTTAATCGGGTCAGCTTGATCATGGCAGTGCTTGAAAAACGTGCCAATCTCCTGCTCCAAAATCAAGATGCCTATCTCAAATCAGCTGGTGGTGTCAAATTAGATGAACCAGCCATTGATTTAGCCATTGCGGTTGCCATTGCTTCAAGTTATAAAGAAAAACCAACAGCACCAGATGTTGCCTTTATCGGTGAAATTGGCTTGACGGGCGAAATTCGCCGGGTCAATCGCATCGAGAGTCGGATCAATGAGGCAGCTAAACTAGGCTTTAAAAAACTTTATGCCCCTAAAAATTCCTTGGCTGGTTTAGAAATCCCACCATCTATAGAAGTCATTGGTGTCACGACTTTAGCCGAAGTCTTACAGAAGGTCTTTGCTTAAACAAGGTATTTTTAAGCTAAGTATGATAAAATAAGGATGTGTCCCGTTTGGCGACACGTCTTTATTTTTCTAGTATGGTAGCGCAACCAATTTATCATACGTACGCACTTGAGTTTCGGCTCCTTGAGACTAGGAAAATTGAAAGTTCACAGGAATATTGTTCATAGCTGTTTTTCCTATTTTTCATAGTCTCAAAGTAGTCGCCTCAACATCTTAAAGGAGGAATGTATGAAAAGAATCATCATTCACGCCTTGATGGCTATTGTCGGCGCAACGCTTGGCAATACGTTTCTACCCGAATTTTGGGTACTCATCCATCAAAGGCAATTTGAAAACAACGCAGTAGTCAATAGTTTAATTGGCGCAATTATTTTTCTGATTTTTTCTTTTATATTTATCAGACTACTGTTGAATTTTGTCGAAAAAATTGACCATACGATTGCAACCATCAATATTCCAAAAATCACATGGGGATTTTTGGGTGGTGTGATTGGTCTTGTTATTGGCGCCATTGCAAGTATTCCGCTGTGGATTTTACGAACACCGATTTTATCAACGATTATTCCATTTTTATTGATGATGTTGACCATTTATGTTGGTTATAGTATTTCTTCAAAACGTGAAGCTGATATTTTCAAATTTTTCAGTCGGAAAAAAGCAGCGGTAACTGAAAAACCGGAAAAACATGATAAAAGAGACAAGCGTAAAAATAAAAATTACGCCAAATTATTGGATACCAGTGTCCTGATTGACGGTCGGATTTTCGATATTCTTAAAACAGGCTTTTTGGATGGCGAAATCATCGTTCCAAATTTTGTCTTGTTAGAGTTGCAGCTACTGTCTGACAGTAATGATAATTTAAAACGTGCCAAAGGTCGCAGAGGCCTTGATTTGGTCAATGACATGAAAGAAATTGCCAAGGTTACAGTGACAAGCAAGGACTATTCTGATATTCACGAAGTGGATACCAAGCTTTTGCGTTATGCGTCTGAAACTGGTGCAGCACTGGTTACTAACGATTTCAATCTGAATAAAGTCGCTGAAATCCAGGGTGTTAAGGTTTTGAATATCAACGATTTGGCAAATGCAGTGAAGCCGCAGTTGATCGTCGGTGATACACTTGACATTCAAATTGTGAAAAAAGGGACGGAGCGTCGTCAAGGAATTGGTTATCTGCCGGACGGTACGATGATTGTCGTGGAAGAAACAGCTGATTTGATTGATAAAACGGTTAGAATCGAAGTGACTAAGTCGCTTCAAACCTCAGCTGGTCGTATGATCTTCGGAGAACTAGCACGATGATCGGGCAGGTTCACAAAGCATATAGTGCCGTGCTTTTGGCTGCTGGTTCAGGCAGTCGAATGGCAGCTGATCGTAATAAAATTTTTTTGACACTAGCAGATAAAGCGATTTTTCAGTATGCCCTAGACTTGTTTTTATCTGATTCAGATTGTAAGCAAGTGATTTTGGTCGGGAAAGCTGAAGAAAAAAACTACTTTACGGATTTTTTGTCAGACCGGGTATGTTTTGTTGTAGGTGGCGTTGAACGACAAGATTCAGTTAGACATGCACTTGCGCAAGTTTCGGAGGCTGCGGTCATGATTCATGACGGGGCAAGACCATTTGTCACACTATCTGAGTTAGCGGCTTTAAAAGCCCATAATAATGCGATTTTAGCAGTACCTGTCAAGGATACAATTAAGCAGGTAGAAGTTAGCGGATACATTAGTCAAACAGTGCCACGCGATAATCTTTGGGGCGCACAAACACCTCAATTTTTCGAAACCAGTCTGATTCAGAAAGTACATCAGTTAGCCCATTCGAAGGCATTTTTGGGCACTGACGACGCCAGTTTGGTCGAGGTCTTTTCTGAAGTGCCTGTGACCATTGTCCCTGGGTCTTATGAAAATATCAAAATCACGACGCCGGAAGATTTGATTTTCGGGCAAGCGATTTTGGACAATCGGTCTAAGGCCTGACGTATTTGAGAAATACTTTTGCTAGAATATAATCAAAAGATTGGAGTGGAAGATTATGCCTGATAACAAAATGAAGTACACCATTGACAGCAATATGCAGTTTCCGATGATTGAAATTGCGCTGGAAACGGGAGAGTTTGCTTACATTCAGCGTGGGAGTATGATTTATCATAATGCTGCGGTTACGCTGACGTCTGAGCTGAATGCCAAAGGTAGCGGAATTGGCAAGTTGTTCAAAGCGGCGGGTCGCGCCATGACATCTGGTGAGAGCGTCTTTATTACCAAAGCGGTGTCAAGCAATGACAACGGCATTATCGCACTTGCACCTTCAACACCTGGTCAAGTCATGCCCTTAGACCTTGGAGCTAAACAGTACCGACTAAATGACGGTGCCTTTCTAGCACTTGATGGCAGCGCTCAGTATACCATGGAGCGTCAAAGTGTCGGGAAAGCCTTTTTTGGCGGACAGGGCGGTCTATTTGTGATGAGCACCAACGGTATTGGCACACTTCTGGTCAATGCCTTCGGTAGCATCAAAAAAATTGAGCTTCAAAATCAAGAAATCACAATTGACAATGCCCATGTTGTTGCCTGGTCAGATACCTTGGATTACAATATTCACCTGGAAAATGGTTTCGTCCAGTCCATCGGAACAGGCGAAGGTATCGTCAATACCTTCCAAGGCACCGGCGAAATCTACGTGCAAAGTCTTAACATTGAAACTTTTGCCAACATCATGAAAAATTATATCGTAACAGACGGACGCTCAAGTTCATCTGGCAACCCGCTAGGAGGACTATTTGATGCCCTCACTTAAAATCGGTCATGGCTATGACGTTCACCAACTTGTAACAGGTCGTGAGTTGATTATTGGTGGTGTGAACATCCCGCATGAGACTGGGCTTCTAGGCCATTCGGATGCAGATGTGCTTTTACACGCCATCACGGATGCTATCATTGGGGCGCTGGGTATGGGTGATATTGGTCATGCCTTTCCGGATACTAATCCAGAAACGGAAGGCATCGCTTCAACGCAAATCCTAGCTGACATCTATCAAAAAATGGTCGAAAAAGGCTATGAAATTGGCAATATTGACGCCACGATCTTAGCAGAGGCCCCAAAAATGGCGCCACATTTACAAGAGATGAAACAAAATATCGCCAGAATTTTACAGACAGATATTACCAACATCAATATCAAAGCAACAACAACTGAAAAACTAGGTTTTGTCGGTCGTCGTGAAGGCATGGCTTGTGAAGCGGTCGTCTTGATTAGTCAAGTTTAGCATCTTGAGTTAGAGCCAATAAAATGAGGAAAGCGCAGTAAGAAAGTTAGCGCTTTTTTTAATATTTTGGTAAAATAGGAATGACGATTGAAACAAAAGTTTATAAACCAATTCTGGTTTATAAGTTAGATTAAGGACGTAAAAATGACAAACAAAATTCGTGTGCGTTACGCACCATCACCTACTGGCTTATTGCACATCGGAAATGCTCGGACGGCACTTTTTAATTATTTGTACGCCCGTCATCATGGTGGCGATTTTATCATCCGTATTGAAGATACAGACCGTAAACGCCACGTTGAAGATGGCGAGCGTTCACAGCTCGATAACTTGCGTTGGCTTGGGATTGACTGGGATGAATCACCTGAAACACATGAAAATTACCGTCAATCTGAACGTTTGTCACTTTATCAAACTTATATTGATGAACTACTCGCATCAGGTAAGGCTTATAAATCATACAAAACAGAAGAAGAAATCGCAGCTGATCGTGAAGCACAAGAAGCTAAAGGTCTACCGCCAGTTTACATCAGCGAATACGCTGGTTTGACTGAAGCTGAAATCGCTGATTACATGGCGCAACGTGAAGCTGACGGCATTGTGCCAACGGTTCGGATCAGAGTACCAGAAGGTTCTATCTACAAATGGCATGACATCGTTAAAGGCGATATCGAGTTTGAAGGTAAGAACATCGGTGGTGACTGGGTTATTCAAAAACGTGATGGTTATCCAACTTATAACTTCGCAGTTGTTGTTGACGATCACGATATGCAAATTTCTCATGTCATTCGTGGGGATGACCATATTGCCAACACACCAAAACAATTAATGATTTACGAAGCGCTCGGTTGGGATGTGCCTGAATTTGGTCACATGACCTTGATCATCAACTCTGAAACTGGTAAAAAATTATCTAAGCGCGATACCAATACCCTGCAATTTATCGAAGACTATCGTAAAAAAGGTTACTTATCAGAAGCCGTTTTCAACTTTATCGCTTTGTTAGGTTGGAATCCTGGTGGTGAAGAAGAGATCTTCTCTCAAGCCCAATTGATTGACTTGTTCGATGAAAATCGTTTGTCTAAATCGCCTGCAGCATTTGACCAGAAGAAACTGGAATGGTTGGATAACGACTACATCAAACATGCCGATTTGGATAAAATCTTTGACATGGCGAAACCATTCTTAGAAGCTGCTGGTCGTTTGGATGACAAGTCGAAACATTTGGTTGAGCTTTACCAACCTCAGTTAAAATCAGTAGATGAAATCGTGCCCTTAACGGATCTCTTTTATGCTGAGTTCCCATCACTTTCTGATGCTGCAAAAGAAGTTTTAGCTACTGAGACTGCACCCATTGTCATCAAAGCCTTTAAAGAAAAACTTGAAGGTTTGGCGGATGCGGATTATGTTAAAGACAACATTTTCCCGCTGATCAAGGAAGTGCAAAAAGAAACAGGTATCAAAGGGAAAAATCTCTTCATGCCGATCCGAATCGCCGTTTCTGGTGAAATGCATGGTCCTGAGTTGCCAGATACGATTTATCTTCTAGGCAAGGAAAAAGCTGTGAATCACTTGGCACAGTTTATCAAATAAAAATGTTTCAGTATCTATTGATTGAAACTGATGAAAAATATCCTGAGATTTTGGCACTCTATGAGCGCAATCAGGATTTTTTTGCATTGAGTCAGAGCAGTGCCGTGACTTTAGCACAAGTTGATGCCGATGTGCATGCGGGACCAGAAAATCTTGCACCAGAAAATAAGAAATATTTCTTGATTACGGATGACAATGAGACGCCGATTGCCGTTCTGGACTATGCGCTGGGTTATCCTGATGACCAAACGGTGTTCATTGGCTTACTTATCGTGGATAAGATTTTTCGGGGGCAAGGGTTAGGACGTAAAATTGTAGCGGAGCAGTTGGCTCATTTTCGCAGTGTCGGGATGCGCAAAGTTCGAATAGCCGTCCTTGATAATAATCCTGCAGGTCTTGCTTTTTGGCAAGGACTAGATTTTGAAATTATTGAAAAGAATAAACACTCAACTGATGGTGATTTGGTTCACGTTTTGAGTTATACTTTATAATAGAGCTTGTACAGTTTTTCTATATTTTATATCCTAGTAAAATCAAAAACGGTCTTTGTGAAAACAGAGACCGTTTTTGATTTGCAGTGGCGAACGTTTATTTATAACTGATTAGCTTTTATGAAAAAATGTTCTTAATCTAACATTATAGTTAAAGACGGTGGCTATCTTGAAAGGAGATGCCTATTTGTCAGCGTTTGAAACAATTCAAGTCTTATTTAGCTTTGGTATGTTTACCATTGCTTTGATTGGCTTAGTTGTGAAACTGCATAATCATGACGAAAAAAAATAACTGTCTTTCACTTTAGCGTAAGTTTGACAGTTATCCTTTAACTATTTATCAGCTACCGTCTTAAACGGTACTACTGGAAGCGCGTGCTTTTTTAGACTTTGATTATAGCAAGCAGCAAAATATTTGTCAAATTATCAGAATTGCTATTATTCTGGATTCAATTGACTGACGATTTGTTAAGATACGTTAAAGAAAGGTAAGGTTAATTTTTCTTTGATTTAAAGCGAATTGACAAAAAAGTCAAAAATGGCACGTTCATTAGGAATCGTATCCCAAGTCCCTTCTGGATGCCATTGGACACCTAGTAAACGTTTGGCTTTGCTTTCGACAGCCTCGATAACGCCATCGCTAGCTTTGGCAATGGTTGTCAAGTCATCAGCCAACCGGTCGATCATCTGATGATGATAAGAGTTGACATGGTACGTTTCAGGTAGAAAACTAAGACTTGATGTTGGATCAACTTCAATAAAGTGTGATGTAAATTGAGATTTAGTCGGAGCTTGCAAGTGTTTTAAGGTCGCAGTTTCTGGATTATGATAGAGGCTGACGTCCTGATGTAAGGTACCGCCGAGCGCCACGTTAAGCAACTGATGCCCACGACAAACACCGAGTAAAGCTTTTTCTTGCTTGATGACTTCGTGGATAGCTGTAATCTCAAAGCGATCACGCTCTGGGTTGATTGTACTCAGCAAGGGATGAGGATCCTGACCATAAAAGAGCGGGGCAACATCTTCACCACCCGTCAAGAGAACCTTATCCACCAACTTGATAATGTCAGGAAGCTTATCCAAGTCACGATCAATCGGGATCATGATGACATTAGCCCCCACACTTTGTAGGGCGTCGATAAAAGCAGTCCGTGTATAAGTTACAGGAAATTGATGAAAGGGCAGCTCAGGTGTACTTAAAAACTGAGAGCCCAGAATGCCGATAGTGGTCATATATTAATTCTTTCTTTTTTCGTTTTGGGAATATAAAGGCGTGATTTCTCAAGATTAATGGCATAGCTAACCTCACGATTATCACGAACCGTATGCTCAAAGTCCGTGCTATAAAGCGCAAGGCGTAGTGTATCACCAGCCTGAAAATCATAAATCGTCGGCTGCAAACGCAACTTAACTCGGAACCAGTCATCTGCGACAACCGAATTAACCTCTGTCAGTTGCTGACGATTCTGCAAATTCATGAAGCCCTTGGTCACCACTTGATAAGGTTTATCCACCAAAGTCAGATCACGCAAATCATCCAACATAAAGTTCCGCCCGCGGTCAATGGTCTTGGGCTCAAGCATCGTGCTGACATCCGTCAGACGTTTCTTGGGACCAAAATCTAAAATTTGCGCCGATAAAATCCCTTTTGTATCATTGAGTTTCAGCCGCAAATCAAGTACGATCTGACCATTGACCTGTAAATCTTCAGGAAGATGAATATCAATGACAGCAGCGTTTGCCTTATCTTCAAACAAATCAGCTTTAAAGGTTTGGAAATGCTTGCTGTAAGCATCGAAACGTTCAGCAGGATAGTGATTCTCAAACTGATCAACTTCACCCGTAAAACCGAGGGGTAAGACTTCAATATCATGTCCGCCAAATTCAGCCAGACTTTCAAATGATTGTGCGACATTGTTTTTCTGCCAAATGACAGGTGGTAAATCAAGGGTCAGGTCACGGTCTAAGAGTTTAGCTGAAAAATAAGCATTGATAGTCTCAGAAAAATCAATGGACTGCCAGTTATTCATGTAGATATGGCTTCCTTGATGTAGAAAAGCGTGTTTGGTCACGTGTTCAGGGAGAGCATGCCAAAAGTTAAAGGCGTGTGACGGGGTCACGTTAAAATCTTGTAAGCCATGGACGATGAGGATGTCAGCCTTGACCTTGTCAACATGTGGTAGGTAATTTCTAGCGTGCCAGTAGTCATTATAATCGCCAGAGGTTCGATCTAGCGCCTGGCTCATGTCAGTGAGCTGAGTTTGGTAGGCTGGATTATTGACCAAGAAATCTGCGGCATCGAGGTTTCGCGAGTAAGTGAGCTCCGCTAGGACGTCGAGATCTTCGCCGGGGTAGCCACCAGGGCTGCGGACGAGGCCGTTTTCGCGGTAGTAGTCATACCAGCTCGTGATGCCTGCTTCTGCTAGGATGGCGTCTAGGCCTGCGACACCAGTCGTTGCGGCGCCGTAAGCGAGCGTGCCAAGATAGGATTTTCCGGTCATAGCCACGTGTCCATTGGCCCAATCGGCGGTTAGCCGGTGTGTCTTTTGACGGGTTGTAAAGGCACGCGTGCGACCGTTTAGCCAGTCGATAACTGCAGTTACGCCCGCGATCTGCTGGTAATCCCCAGACGTTTGGAAACCGTCAGAGTTTCTCGTCCCGACACTTGCGACATAAATCGAAGCAAAACCGCGGGCGAGGAAGTAGTCGTTAAGGGAATAAGTCCAAGTATGGGTGAAGTGCTCGGTAGCTCGGTTGTTTTCAGCAAGTGGTACTTCAGTAGCTGGATAATCAGGGAGCGTGAGGCTTGGCTCAGCCAGTTCGATCCTGTTAAGTGGTTTCTCAACTAAGTCAAGGTTCATGTCATGTAGCTTATCGTCGTTGGCCTTGATATTGGTGCCAAAATGATAAGGGCTAGCCGTCATAACTGCGGGTAATTTACCGTCAAATTGTGGTCGGATGATCTCGACTTTGATCAGATCATAGTGACCACGATTTTGTGTGTCAACCGGACTTTCGACATAGACCACCTCACGGATAAGTTGGCTCGTGTCAAAGGTTGCTAGGCTCTTATCATTGAAAAAATGGTAGTGGTTATCAAGCGGTAGCAAACCTTCTGACACCCAATGTTCGACTAAGGTCATGCCAGTCTGGCGTCGGGAATTCATGACGAGATAGATAGCAGATATCAGGTGTTCTGCAGATAGCTCAGCAGATAAGTCAGTTAATGGTAGGTTGACGGACTTGGCAAAAGGAATCGCATCAGTCAGTTGAAAATCAAAAATGGCCACAAAATCAAGCAACTGTAAACTAATGGCATAAAAAATATCCCAAGTTAAAGGTGTCTCAGAATCCAGAAAGTCACAGACCGTCTCTTGGTCAGTGGCAGCTAAACTTGTCATCGCAATCGGCGCAGTCTGTAGCCAATTTTTAAGATTAGCTTTGGCAGAAAGTGTGGTATCAAATTTAAAATCAAGGCCAGCCAAATCGCTTAGCACTTGATCAAATGGTTTATCAATAATAGAAAAGTGATTGAATTGCATCGTATCTCCTTAATAAGCATATTGCATCGTTCAGTTTGTCTGAGTCAAACAAGCGTTCTATAAAATTATAGCAAAAAGGTCAATCAAAAGGTCTTAAACGAACCTTAAACTTTCATGAAAATGTTCAGTATGACTTTACACGTCTTGTATTTTCTGATAAACTTATAAGGTACTTATCATTAACAATTGAGTTTTTGAATTTTGAGGCTTTTTTTTTAAACCTCAGATCAGTTGGCTCAATCAACTTAACAAAGGAGATTACGCACAAAAATGGACGTATCATGGATGACAAAATACCTTGCTGAATTCCTCGGAACAGCAATTCTCATTATTCTCGGTAACGGCGCGGTCGCAAACGTTGACCTCAAAGGAACTAAAGGATTCGCTTCAGGTTGGATGACCATTGCTTGGGGTTATGGCTGTGGGGTTATGATCCCTGCTTTGATGTTTGGTAATGTTTCAGGTAACCACATCAACCCAGCCTTCACGCTTGGTCTTGCCGTTTCAGGCTTCTTCCCATGGGCACACGTGGCGCAATATATCGTGGCACAGATTCTTGGGGCAATCGTTGGTCAAGCAGTTATCGTAACGGTTTACCGCCCTTACTACTTGAAAACAACAAACTCAAATCATATTCTTGGGACTTTCTCAACAATTGATAACGTTGATGATGGGACTGCGACTTCACGTCGTGGAGCAACAATCAATGGTTTCTTAAATGAGTTCTTTGGATCATTTGTACTTTTCTTCGCAGCGCTTGGTTTGACTAAAAACTTCTTTGGTGCTGAAGTGATTCCTGCTATTGATAAATTATTGTCATCGCAAGGTGGCGCTAACGGCGCTGCAACGAAAGTTGCGGACATGGATATTGCAACTAAAGTACAACAAGGGATTGTCGGTTTAACAACTGGTAATGCTGGTTCACTTGCAGTTGCTCACTTGGCACTTGGTTTCCTTGTGATGACACTTGTTGCCTCACTTGGTGGTGCTACAGGTCCAGGTCTTAATCCAGCGCGTGACCTTGGTCCACGTATCCTTCATGCTATCCTTCCAAAATCAATTCTTGGCGAAAGCAAGTCTGATTCTAAATGGTGGTATGCTTGGGTTCCTGTCTTGGCACCAATCTTGGCTGGTATTTCTGCTATCGCCTTGTTCAAAATCATTTTCATATAAGCTGTTAATGTCTAACTGACACGTAGCAAAAAATCCCTGGTCATATCAATTTGACCAGGGATTTTTGAATCATAACAAGTAATTACTTAAGAAGGAAAAAGCCAATCATGCCCAAGGCATTCCAGAGAAAATGGACGGACATATTGAGATAGAAATTACGATATTTGGCATATAGACCGGTAAGAACGAGACTCATCAGACCATAGGTCATGAAGCTTGCAAAGTCTGTTGGACCATGTGCTGCAGTAAAGAGTGCCCAGGCAAAAATAGCGGCAAGCTTAGGCCATTTATTAAAGAGGAGTTCAAATGGACCTACTCGGAAGATCAGCTCTTCAAAAAATCCAGCAGACGTTGTCATAATGACAAAGACAAGTGGCGGTAGCACTTTACCGATGCTGTTAATGATATCTTGATTTTCAGTACCATTGGTCCCAGTTAAGTTCATGATCATGCCTGAAATTAATGCAGAAACAAACATCAGTCCGAAGCCAGCAGCGATTTTCCCGAGCTGGAAGTAGCGCCAGTTAATTTTGGGTATTAGATGATATCTGAGTGCCCAGATGTATGAGAGCCAGACGCAAGCGGCAAAGAGTAGGAGGAAGAGCCCGATTTTCCAGAGCTCGAAATGGCCTTGTCGATTCATCGTGATGGCCGGTAAAGCTGAAGAGGCTTGCCAGAGTACCAAAGCCCAGATGAAGGTGAGTCGTGTTTTCCAAGTCTGACCGGGTGTTTCATGTGGCGGTAATAGAGGCTGTTGCTTGGCAGTATTTTGAGCGATTTCTAAATAATTCATGTTTACAAGATACCATATTTTAAAATTTTTCACAATGATTTGCCTAAAATAGTCGTACCGGCGTGAGATATGGTTAAAGTAGAAATAGCAAAAACTTTGTTTCTGGTCGTCACCCATCAGTTAATTACCGTAAAAAATGGTAAATTTTTGTAAAATGGGGCAGAGTTGACTATAATAGAGATAACAAAAAATACTTAAAACCAAAATTGCCTCTGACTTAATGTCTGAAATGACCTTAATGACGTGAGAAACATAAGAAAAAGAGAGAAAATGAAGACAGTTTTTGATAATATCAAGAGAGCCGTACCAGTCATCCGCGTCAACAATCGTGATTTAAATCTGGCATTTTATAAAGAAACATTGGGACTAAAAGTGATCTCAGAAGAAAATGCTTTGGCTATGCTCGGTAGCAAATCAGCTAAAACACGCACTGATACCAGATTGATTTTGGAAGAATCTCCAAGTATGCGGACACGTGCAGTAGATGGCGTAAAAAAATTGCGCAAAATCGTGATTGAAAGCCCAGAATTTACAGAAGGGTTTGAAGCGACATCACCAGAAGGCGATGTCTTTGAGATTGTACCAAGCCAGTCTGACACACAGGATATTAAGATTACTGAGATTCAACTTAATACTAGCAACTTAAAGGATGTTTTGGCTTTTTATGTTGAAGGTTTTGGTTTGAATGAAAAAAATCAGGTTGTTCAATTTCCCTTTGGTCAAATCTCGTATTTTGAAGCGCAAGGCTCTGATTTGTTAACCAATCCAGAAGAAGTCTGGGATATTGAGATCATTGAATTTGAAGTGGCGCCAGAAGTCGATTTGCACCTTATTGCGACGCAATTAGATGACTTAGGACTAGCCTATTATGTTGATAAAAAAGGCAAAATTTTGACCTTAACAGATGGTCAGAATCTAGAAATATGGTTTATGAAATGATTGACGCGATGCCGGACAATCCTATTGAACTTGTAAAAGCTTATGTCGCATCTGGAATTTTTCCAGGTGCTTCTTTTGCGATTGTCAACGGCTCGGATGTGCAAAAACATGTTTATGGTTATAACCGCTTGAAGCCTGAGCCGGTTCTGTTACAAGCTGATATGGCTTATGATCTAGCTAGTGTCTCGAAGGTGGTCGGCACGGGTACCCTGATGATTAACTTAATCTTGTCGGGGAAAGTCGGACTTGACGACTTGTTAACGACTCAATATCCTGAATTTGAAGGGTCAGGTGGGGCCTCCCTAACTATTCGCCAACTTTTGACACACACCTCAGGGATTGATCCCTTTATCAAAAATCGTAACACACTGCCTTATAACGCGCTTCGGACAGCTCTTAATCAAGTCGCCGTCACAGCAGATAAAACCTTCCATTATACAGATGTAAATTTTATTTTACTAGGCTTCATGTTAGAGACTATTTACGCTCAAGACTTAGCAGATATTCTACAAGAACAGGTCTTCACGCCTTTCAAAATGATCCATACAGGATTTACAGCACTCGACAGGACAGTAGCAACAGCCTGGGATCTCCCTCAGGGCCTTGTTCATGATCCTAAAGCCCAGATATTAGGACGACACACAGGATCAGCTGGACTTTTTTCGGATTTAGATGACTTGGTTGCCTTTGCTCAGGCCTATTTTGCCCATCCCGCCTATCTTGCTCTGCTGCAAGACTATGCACATGCTGACAAACCTCGCAGCCTAGCTTGGGATTTGATCGACCTTGAAACGCCCTCAAAATCAAGGCAAACCCATTTTGGACAATGGTTACTGCACACAGGCTACACAGGTACTTTTATTTTGTTAAACTTGAAGACGCAACAAGCCGTGATTTTTCTGTCCAATCGCGTCCATTTACGGGATGAACGCAAGCAATGGATCAAGGATCGAGATGTTTTAATCCAAGCTTTTTTAAATATTATGAAAGACTTTGAATGAACGGACAGTCGCGAATGACCCTGATTGGTCGGAGCGTAAGCAGAGGTCAAGTTGTAAGAGTTCACGAAAGTGAAATCTTGCAAGACATAGAAAATCTCTGAAATTTTCTAGAAAATATGGTATAATAGTGCCAAAATTTAAGCGCATTTGGCAAAAAAATAATAACAAAAGAAGCAAGAAAATCATGCCAATGCCGACTAAAATAAAGATAGGAAGTTTTGAGTATTAGCCTTTTGAGAAATGCTTTGAAGATGGGACAAATGATATGAGTCGAATGATGCCAGCACGCATCCGTGCTGAAGGTGCGGAACTTTTTGATAAAGGGCTGATGACCGATGTGTCTGTCAGTGAAATGAAACTTTCGGCTGATGTTGATGGTGAGCAAGTCGTTTATGACTTAGATGGTCAAAACGACTTGTGTTTTTGTGATGTCTTCCAACGCAATAAACGTTACTGTCGCCATATTGCGGCGGTCGAAGAATATCTAAAAAAAGCGGATACTGAGGCAGTTGAGGAAGAGAAGAAAGCTTATGAAGCTGAAGTCGAAAAATCAAAAGAATTGCAAGCATCTGCTGATTTTTTAGCTAAAGTCAACGATGATAAATGGGCAAATCAATTAGAGAAATTGACCTTAGAAGTCGAAGTTTCAGATCCCAAGTTGATGGAGTCCTTTTACTATAGTGGTAATTTTTTGGCCTTTACTTTAAAGATTCGTTTGACAAATATGTCTAGGGCCTACATTATTAAAGATATTCCACATTTTATTATGCTGCTCAGAAAAGGTGGTACTTATCTGATTGGGAGCTCACACTATGTAACCCTGATGCTGTCACATTTTGATAAGGTGAGTCAAAATTTTTTAAATTACCTATTAAAAATCACGCCGAGCCAGGAAGAAATGACTTTGACGAACCTGTTTCGTAAGTTGGGTCGATATTTTGTGCCTCATGCTGGTCTATTACCTGAGCTATTAGCCTTGACTGAAACCATGGATTTTTCGATGAAAATTTCTGAGAAGTCGGTCAAATATTTCAGCGTTTTGCCATTAGATGATGAAGGTGACTTGTATCAGTTCGAGGTTAAACCTCTGGATGATGTCATTGAATTAACGATCAAAGAGATGCCACATCAAACTTTCTTTGAGGGAGAAATCATCTATCGTGATCATGTTTTTTATCAGCTGGATGCTGAGCAGTTGGAGATTTTAAATCTCTTATCCAAGTTACCAAAGGCTTCAGATGGTATGAAAATGATCCATTTTGATTATGATGACAAAGATAAATTAGCTCAGGCTTTACAAATTTTTGAAAAATTGGGTTATGTTGACGCGCCTGATGCTTTCAAAATTCGCCCTTTTAAACCTCGATTTAGCTTTGACTTGGACCGTTTCTTAACCTTGCAGATTGCTTTTGACTATGGTGATTTTCAGATTACGAGCTTTAGAGATCTAGATACTCTTGATTTTTCACGGCATTTACGTCTAGAGAAACGTATTTTTGATTTGCTCAAACGTTCTGGCTTTTCAGTTGGCTTTGAAACGCAAGTTAACCAACCAAAAGGTGAGGAAATCTATGCTTTTTTCACTGAAATCCTCCCACAATTTGCTAAATTAGGTGAAGTTACCCTGTCACCAAGCGTCCAAGAACTACAAATCACAGAGAATTTTGATATTGATATTGATCAAAATGGTGGCTTGCTAGAAATTAATTTTAGCTTGCCCCATGTTCCTGAGCAAGAATTTTCAAAACTCGTTGCACAACTACAGGAAAATGCGGGTTACTATGTGACTGAATCGGGTCAGCTCATTTTACTAGACGAGCAATTCGATTCTGTTAAACAAGTCTTGAATGATATGTCAGATGCGGTTCAGGTCGGTGCAGGTAAAATTGTTGTTCCAACTTTTAAAACTTTCCAACTCTCTAAAATTTTTGGAGATCAGGATGGGGTCTCATTTTCAACAAAATTTGAAGCCTTGTATGATAATTTGACTAATCCACACGCTTTTCCTTATGAAAAACCAGAACAGATTAAAGCGACTTTACGCCCCTATCAAGAAGATGGGGTGCGTTGGATGAGTATGCTCAGTAGTTATCATATGGGCGGTGTTCTTGCGGATGATATGGGACTGGGTAAAACTTTACAGTCAATCACTTATCTTGCAAGCAATCTGGCTCAAAGTGACATTGCCTTGATTGTCTCACCGTCAAGTTTAATTTATAACTGGTCAAGTGAGTTTGCGAAATTTGCGCCAGACCTTGAAGTTGTCGTTGTTGACGGTACCAAACAAGAGCGTTCAGCGTTATTAGGCAATTCTAAAACACAGATTTTTATCACCAGTTACGGTAGCTTTTTGAAAGATGTGAACATCTATCAAGAACTACAGTTGAATTATTTACTGATTGATGAAGCGCAAACGGTTAAAAACTTTAACTCTAAGACTAACAAAGCCCTATCTCAGCTTAAGGTGGATCATATCTTTGCCTTATCAGGTACACCAATTGAAAATCGGGTCGATGAGATTTGGGCGATTTTCCAAATTATTATGCCAGGTATCTTAGGGGACCGTAAGAAATTTCGTAAGCTGAAGCACGATGCGATTTCACGCATGATTCAGCCGTTTGTCATGCGTCGCCGTAAGGAAGATGTCCTTCTGGAATTACCAGATAAGCTGGAAATGATTCAGTATAGTGAACTTGAGGAGTCTCAAAAAATTATCTATCTGGCGCAACTTGAAGCCATTCAAAATCGTGTGAGAAATATGAACGACTATGAATTTTCACGTTCTAAGATAGAGATTCTTGCTGGGATTACGCGTTTACGCCAAATCTGTGATACGCCAGCCCTATTTATGTCAGATTACACTGGTACATCTGGCAAACTCAAAAGTCTGGCAGAGCTCTTGCAGCAAATCAAGGATGCTGGCCACCGGCCACTCATTTTTTCACAGTTTCGAAAAATGTTTCCACATATTGAAAAACAATTGGAGGAAGCTGGGATTTCTAGCTACCAGTTGACAGGATCAACGCCGATTAAAGATAGGATGAAAATGGTCAAGGCCTTTAATGCGGGATCGCGTGATGCGTTTTTGATTTCACTCAAGGCTGGCGGGACCGGTCTGAACTTAACGTCTGCTGATGTCGTCATTTTGGTAGACTTGTGGTGGAATCCGTCAGTTGAAGAGCAAGCGATTTCACGTGCTCACCGCATGGGGCAAACCAAAACGGTGGAAGTAATTCGCTTGATTACACGTGGCACGATTGAGGAAAAAATCATGGCGCTGCAAGATAGCAAGCGTGATATGGTGTCAACGGTCTTGGATGGTGGTGCGGATGATAGCACGATTTCTAAGGATGAAATGAAGTCGATTTTGGGGATTTAAAGGCGACAAATTCGCATAAGTCGAGATTATTCCTCAAATTTTTGGTACAATGTAAATGGTATCTCTTGTCGAGCGATAGATTAGCCGACAGATGCTATAAAACATTCTTTAACTCAAGTGAAAGTAAGGCCAAGTATGGAAAATTCGTATCCTAAAAATAAAATTACATTTCCGATTATGCCCGATGATGCGGTGTTAATACCAGATAATCGGGTGATCATGACCAATCAACAACTTTTAACCAAAAATCCTGATGCGGCGGTCGAGCGTTTCGAGTCATCTGCTGGGAACAAAACAAATCATGCGACTGCTTCATCAAGCTTGATGTCAGATGCTACAAACGAAGGGGAACAAGCGAGTTCCTTTGAGACACGTCTTCAAACACCAACGGTTAATGGCAAACGCCCATTGAGCAAAAATTTCAAGGCGACAGCAGATACAATGCCAATTAAGAAAAAATCAAGCTTGGTTGAGGATGCGAGGAAGCGTGCGCGTGAAAATGCGGTGGCACCTAAACCTGTCAAACCCTATGTCAATCCATTGGAGCGCGCATCGTCAGATGAACTAGGGATCAAAGGTCTGGCTAATAAAAAAGTGGCTCAAACGCAACACTCATTAGGCAAACCAGTCTCAGGTTTTGACAAAACAGCAGCACGTGAGTCAAATCGGTCTTTATTCGACGAACCAAAACAAGACTATTTTGCTAGTAAACATCAGCACCGTGAGGGGTTTGATACAGTTGATTAAGTCAGAGGTATCAAAACAGACACAAGCATGACAAATCGTTATCGTTAGAAAATGATACTGAAGGCGATACGACGTCGTCGTAAACTTTTGTAGAAAATGAAGATGATGGTGTTCCTGTTTAGGTTCGCAAATTATCTATTTTCCTAAAAAGTTAGTCTGAAGTTCAAATAGAAAGGAATAGAGTTTCGTTAGGTTCAGAGGTGTTGGGAATTTCAAGAAAATTCTCATCATCTGTACCATTGCCCAACCTAACTTAAAGAGTAGACAAATGTCACAAAAAACTTATCATTTTATCGGAATCAAAGGGTCTGGTATGTCAGCACTTGCCCTTATGCTCCACCAAATGGGTCACAAAGTCCAAGGGTCTGATTCGACAGATTACTACTTTACGCAGCGTGGTCTAGAATTAGCGGGTATTCCGCTCCTGCCATTTGATACGAAAAATATCACACCAGATGTTGAAATCATTGTCGGTAATGCTTTCCGAGATGACAACAATGTCGAAGTGGCTTACGCCAATAAAAATGGCTATAATTATGTTCGCTACCATGAATTCCTCGGCCAATTTATGACTAACTTCACATCAATCGGCGTAGCAGGTGCTCATGGTAAAACATCAACAACTGGTCTTTTGGCTCACGTCATGCGTCATGTGACAGATACCTCTTATCTGATTGGCGATGGGACAGGTCGTGGATCAGCAGATTCTAAATTCTTTGTTTTCGAGTCTGATGAGTATGAACGTCATTTCCTACCTTACCATCCTGAATATAGCATTATTACCAACGTCGATTTCGATCATCCTGACTATTTTACAGGAATTGATGATGTCTTTGATGCTTTTCAAACCTATGCTAACCAAGTTACCAAAGGAGTATTCGTTTACGGTGATGATAAATACCTTCAAAAATTAACGGCTAATGTACCAATTTATCGTTACGGTTTCTCTGACAGCGATGACTATATTGCAAAAGACGTGACACGGACGACCAGCGGTTCAAAATTCACGGCTTATTTCCACGACGAAAAAATCGGAGAATTTGTTGTGCCAACATATGGTAAGCATAATATCTTGAATGCCTTGGCTGTTGTTGCCGTAACTCACCAAGACGGTTTTGATGCTAAAGAAATTGCTAAGTACATGGCGACGTTTGGTGGCGTTAAGCGCCGATTCACAGAAAAACGGATTGGCGATCAAGTCATTATTGATGATTTTGCCCACCACCCGACTGAAATTGAAGCAACAGTGGACGCAGCGCGTCAAAAATATCCGGATAAAGAAATTGTCGCTGTCTTCCAGCCCCATACTTTCACACGGACAATCGCCCTGATTGATGAATTTGCGACAAGCTTGAACCAGGCTGATGCTGTTTACTTAGCACAGATTTATGGGTCAGCACGTGAAGTCGATCACGGTGATGTTAAGGTTGAAGACCTAGCTGTGAAAATTGAAAAACCAGCTAAAGTGATTACCGTGGATAATGTTTCACCCTTGCTTGACCATGATAATGCAGTCTACGTCTTCATGGGTGCTGGTGATATTCAAAAGTATGAGTATGCCTTTGAATCACTTTTGTCACAATTGACAAGTAATGTTCAATAAACTCAAATCAACTCAAATCAAAAAAGACAAACGCCAATTTTATATGAAATTGGCGTTTGTCTTCACAATCAATCTATCGTAAAGGGGATGAGAATAGACAATGAAAATCAGACAAGTTATACCAGCAGACTTAGAAGCTGCTTATAAGATAGAAGCCAGCAATTTCTCACCAGAAGAAGCTGCCAGTTATGAGGCGGTCAAATCACGAATTGCTAAAATTCCAGACACGTTTTTAGTGGCAGAAATTGACGGTCAAGTTGCGGGTTATATTGAAGGACCAGCGGTCAATGTCCGCCATTTAACAGATGATCTGTTTCAAACAGTTGTAGAAAATCCAGCAACAGGTGGCTATATTGCGGTTACCAGTTTATCTGTGGCAGAAGACTTTAAAGGCCAAGCTGTTGGAACGAAATTAATCGCAGCCTTGAAAGACTTAGCGCGCGAGCAAAAGCGTGATGGCATTACCTTAACTTGCCATGATTATTTGATTTCCTATTATGAAAAAAATGGCTTTACTAACGATGGTCAATCACAATCTACACATGGTGGTGCCGTCTGGTATGATATGGTTTGGGAAAATAAAGCTTAAACTAGAGAAAACTCGTAGGCTATCCATGCCTACGAGTTTTCTTTAAGGGAGTTATTATGAAAAAATATTTTAGGAATGGCTTAAGTATAACCAAGTAAACTTAAACGAGCCTTAAAGCAAAGCTTGAAATTCGAATTCAGGAATGTGGTATAATAAAAGCTATGAATATGGAAAAAATAGAAACGGCATTTGGCCTATTATTAGCCAACGTTCAGCAACTTGAAACACGCTTGGCAACACATTTTTACGATGCCTTGATTGAGCAAAATGTGAGCTATCTCGGTAAAGCTGTATCAGAAGACTTGCAGCAACGCAATGAGCAGTTGCGTGCGCTCAATTTGACAAAACAAGAGTGGCAAAAGGTCTATCAGTTTGCCTTGATTAAGGGTGCTAAGGACATGCACCTGCAAGCCAATCATCAGTTAACACCGGATGCAATTGGGTATATCATCAATTTCATGATTGAGACCTTATCTACCGAAACTAACTTGTCTATTTTGGAATTAGGGTCTGGGACAGGTAATTTAGCCGAGACATTATTGACTAGCATGTCAGATAAAGCACTAACCTATACTGGCTTTGAAGTTGATGATTTAATGATTGACCTGTCGGCTAGCATTGCCGATGTCATGCAAACTTCAGCCCAATTTTTGCAGATTGATGCTGTGCGCCCTCAGGTTATCGAACCTGTGGATCTGTTATTGTCAGATTTACCGGTAGGCTATTATCCAGATGATGCGATTGCGCAACGTTCAGTTGTTGGCAGTCAGAGTGAGCATACCTACGCCCATCACTTGCTGATGGCGCAAGGATTCAAATATCTAAAAGCAGATGGTTATGCGATTTTTATTGCACCGAGTGATTTGTTGTCTAGTCCGCAATCCGATTTATTAAAAAAATGGTTGCAGGATTATGCCAGCGTCGCTGCTGTGATTACTTTACCAGAAGACATTGTCACTGAAAATCATACTAAGGCAATCTTTGTTTTACAAAAGTCTGCACAAGGTAAAGCACCCTTTGTTTTTCCTTTGATAAGTCTAACCAATCCTGAAATTGTGCAGTCTTTCATGACGCAATTTCGTCAGAATATGATATAATTTAAGGGAAAACGTTTTCAACACGGGCGTTTTAGCGGGCAACAAACGATATCTGAATGTGTTACTTTAATACCTTTTGGGGAAAGATGTTTAGTTGTATAAGAAAATACTACTAATACAGTCGCCTCAACATCTTAATCTAATTGAGTTTCGGCTCCTTGGTGTTAGGAAAATAGATAAAAAGTACGCAGACACTATCGTGTCTTTACGTCTTTTTCCTAATTCACTCCTGCGATTACTCGTCGCGGAAAAGAATTCTACACACCAAAACAGTCGCCTCAACATCTTAAACTAGGAGAGAATGGAAAATGTCAAAAACAATTGCGATTAATGCCGGTAGCTCAAGCCTTAAATGGCAGCTTTATCAAATGCCAGAAGAAACAGTAATAGCTAAAGGGCTGATTGAGCGGATTGGCTTGCCGGAGTCAGTTTCGACAGTTAGTTTTGAAGGCGATAAACGTGTTACCGTTAAAAACATTCACAATCATACAGAGGCTGTCGCGATTCTGATGAATGACCTCAAAGCCTTGAATATCATTGCGCACTTTTCAGAAATCACTGGCACGGGTCATCGTGTGGTTGCAGGTGGTGAGTTGTTCAAGGAATCAGTTTTGATCACCAATGATGTTGCAAACCAAATCGAAGCCTTATCTGATTTGGCACCCCTCCACAATCCGGCCAATGCTGCAGGGATCTATGCTTTCTGTGCCTTATTGCCAGAAGCGACTCACGTGGCTGTCTTTGATACCGCTTTTCATACGACCATGCCTGCGGTTGCTTACCGTTACCCTATGCCAAACGAATTCTATGAAAAATATGCAGTTCGCAAGTATGGCGCGCACGGTACTAGCCATATGTACGTGTCACAAAAAGCGGCTGAATATCTTGGTAAAGCACCCGAAGACCTTAAACTCATCACTGCGCATATCGGTAATGGTGTGAGTTTGACAGCCATTGATGGTGGAGAGTCAGTTGATACTTCAATGGGCTTCACACCACTTGCAGGTGTGATGATGGGCACACGGACTGGTGAGTTAGATGCCTCAACTATTCCCTATATTATGGCTAAAACGGGCATCACAGACGTTGCTGAAGTTATTGATACTTTCAATAAAAAGTCTGGCTTAGCAGGCATTTCTGATATTTCATCAGATATGCGTGATATTATCTCTGCTCGTGAAGCGGGTGATGAAAAAGCAACCTTAGCTTTTGATATGTTTGTTAACCGGATTCAAAAATTTATCGGACAATATTTAGCAGTGCTGAATGGCGCGGATGCCCTTATTTTTACTGCTGGGATTGGTGAAAACTCTGGTCCTGTTCGTCAAGCGATTGTTGATGGTTTGTCATGGTTTGGCTTAGACATTGATGAAAGCAAAAACGTTGTGGGTGCGGATGGTATCATCTCAACACCAAATGCCAAGGTGAAAGTACTTGTCATTCCTACGGATGAAGAACTTGTCATCGCGCGTGACGTTGAAAAATTTAAGGCAAAAGCCTAGTCATAAATGAAAACTTCCTTGACACAAATGATGTTCAAGGGAGTTTTTCTTGTTATCAAACACAATACACTTCCTTTACCAATGATTGAATAGTCCTGGAAGATATCATGTTAAGAGTTGGCACCATCAAATCAACTTGAAATTAACTTAGAAATCCGACGGAGATCTTTTAAAATTCATCAATTTTGTGGTAAAATGGATAAGATAAAGTATGAAATGAACAGTATGAAAGGTGAATTATGTCTCAAGTAAAATATAAACGCGTCCTCATCAAACTTTCCGGAGAAGCATTAGCTGGTGAACGTGGTGTCGGCATTGATATTGCGACGGTTGAGGAAATCGCTGGTGAACTGAAAGAAGTTCATGATTTAGGGATTGAAATTGCCTTGGTCATTGGTGGTGGTAATCTGTGGCGTGGTGAAGAAGCTGCAGCAGCAGGGATGGAACGTGTACCTGCTGATTATACAGGGATGTTAGGAACAGTCATGAATGCCCTTGTCATGGCAGATGCCCTTGAGCGTGCTGGTGTGACAACACGTGTTCAAACAGCGATTAATATGCAACAGTTGGCTGAGCCTTATGTTCGTGGTCGGGCCTTGCGCCATCTTGAAAAAGAACGCATCGTAATCTTCGCTGCAGGGACTGGATCGCCTTATTTTTCAACGGATACGACGGCTGCGCTCAGAGCAGCTGAAATTGATGCTGAGGCCATTCTCATGGCTAAAAATGGGGTTGATGGCGTTTATAATGACGATCCACGTACCAATACTGCAGCAATCAAGTTCGAGGAGTTGACGCATATTGAGGTGTTAAAACAAGGCTTGAAGATTATGGATTCAACAGCTTCGAGTTTGTCGATGGATAACAATATCGACCTTGTCGTCTTTAATCTCAATGAAACTGGTAACATCAAACGTGTTGTTTTGGGCGAACATATCGGAACAACCGTTTCAAATTAATTTTAAAAGAAATATAAAAGGAAGACTATCATGACAAATGACATCGTAAAAACAGCGCAAGACCGTATGAAACAATCTATTGAAAGTTTGCAACGTGAATTTGGTAGCATCCGTGCTGGCCGTGCTAATGCGAGCTTGCTTGACCGGATCACTGTGGAGTATTACGGGGCACCAACACCGTTGAACCAATTGGCTGGGATTTCTGTTCCGGAAGCGCGCGTGCTTTTGATCACTCCATTTGATAAAACGGTGATTAAAGATATCGAAGCGGCGCTAAACGCAAGTGATTTAGGGATTAATCCCCAATCTGACGGCAATGTGATTCGTTTGGTGATTCCAGCGCTGACTGAAGAACGTCGGAAAGATTTGGCAAAAGAAGTTAAGAAAACAGCTGAAGGTGGCAAAGTAGCCATTCGTAATATCCGTAAAGATGCCATGAATGATGCCAAAAAATCTGAAAAAGCCAAAGAAATTACTGAAGATGAGTTGAAGACACTTGAAAAAGACATTCAAAAAGTGACAGATGCTGCTGTTAAAGAGATCGATCAGCACACTGCCAATAAAGAAGAAGAACTTTTGACTGTTTAATGGTATAAACAAACATCAGGCGTTGACTTGACGCTTGAATGCCTACCTTAATTTTGAGAAGTGACGAGCCCTACTATGAGGGCTTTTTTGTTTGAAAAACGGAATGTTTTGTAAATTTTTCAGGAAAATTAATTAAAAAGATTGACAGATAGATTAATTTTTGGTAGAATAATTAGGTTATTGAAAATTTAAAAAACGATAGCTTTAAATAAAAAAAGGGTGGAATTAATTAAATTGAAAAAGAAAACTAAAAAACTGTATTATGCTTTGGTTGTAACGGCATTCTTAATTGTTGGGGGAGCTGGTCTTGCACCGGTATTGGCCAATAGTGATATCCATTGGGGTGGAGAAAGTAACACGCAATCTATCTCTGAATCAATAGATAAATTGTCTCAAAATATTAGAGATAAGAAGAGAAGTATCACAGATTTAAATGGTAATTTAGATCAAGCGAAGAATGATTTAAGCAAAGCGCAAAGCATCCTCGGTATGCAACAAGGTAATGTACAAGACTTGACAAATCAAGTTGAAGCTTTGAAGACAGCTCTTGCTAATAAACAAACTGAATTGAACAACAAAGTCAATGAATTGACAAAACAAAAACAAGATGAAATAAATCAAAAAATTCTCGAAATTAACCAAAAAATCGCTGAAGGTAACCAAAAAGTTGCTGAGAAACAAAAAGAAGTTGATGCGAAACAAAGAGAGTTTGATGCGAAACAAAATGAGTTAAGTGCAGCTAATCAACAACTCAATAAAATTCAAGCTGACTACAATGATCAAACGACTAAGTTAAGTGATGCTAATAAAACAATTGCTGACTATGATGCTAGACTTAGAAAAGCACAAGATGAAGTGAGTGACTTGAAAGCAAAAGCTGACAAAGCTGTTGCCGATGCTAACCAATAATTTAAAAATAAAGAGATGCCTAATGGTGTCTTTTTTTACTTGTATTAAAATTTTGGCTAATAAATGCAAAAAATGTACGAGAACAATCTCGTACATTTTTACTTTTGATCATTTTAAATTAGCTCACTTTAGCGGCAAGTGTTTCAGCAAAGGCTTCAAGTCTGACGATATCATCTTCTTCAGCAGCCAGGTCAACTTTGACACTGTCAGCGCCTTTTTCAGCTGATGTTTTTGCAAAGGCAGCTTCAAAATCATCAACTGATTTACAAAACTCATCGTAGAATGTATCGCCAGAACCAATAACACCAAAGATTTTACCTGACAGGTCTAAATCTTGCAAGTCATCGTAGAAATCAACGATTTCGTCAGGTAACTCACCATCGCCGTAGGTGTAAGAAGCGACGATTGCGATGTCAGCATCTACAAAATCAGATGCGTCAACAGTCGTACACTCGTCAATATCAACGTCGAGACCAAGTGCCTCAAGTTTTTCCGCAACGATGTCAGCAATCTCTTCGGTGTTACCTGTCATGCTAGCATATACAATCTTAGCCAAAGCCATAATAATCTCCAATTTACATTTTATATTAAGGAAATTATACCAAAATACGCTAAAAAATCAAGTTTTGTGTCTTTTTTAGTCTATTTAATTGTTTAGAAAAATAAAATAGACACTAAACCAATCTTTTATACCTTAGAAATGTATTTACTAGCGAATAAATTCCCTAAAGGTGCTAGAAATTTGATAAAATAGAAGTAGACTAAAAAAATGAGAAGGATATTTTAATAAATGATTACACTTAAATCCCCGCGCGAAATTGCTATGATGCAGGACGCTTCAGACGTTTTAGCGAGTATCCATATCGGCCTTCGCGATATCATCAAACCAGGCGTTGACATGTGGGAAATCGAAAGCTACGTACGTCGCATCTGTAAAGAAAAAAATGCCATCCCTTTGCAAATTGGTGTTGATGAAGGCAACGTCGATCCTTACCCTTATGCTACTTGCTGCTGCCTCAACGACGAAGTAGCCCATAGCTTCCCACGTAAAGGTCACATCCTTAAATCAGGTGACTTGATTAAAGTCGACATGGTCATTGGGACAGGTGGCGGTATTGACATGAGCAAAGCTAATTTTGATGATGGTATGGCGATGAAGGCTCTGGCAGATAATTTCACCGGTGGTGTTGCGGATTCATGTTGGGCTTATGCAGTTGGGGAAGTCTCTGACGAGGTCAAACAGCTTATGGCTGTCACTAAAGAAAGTCTTTATCGTGGGATTGAAGCTGCTCAAGTTGGCAATCGCATTGGTGATATTGGTCATGCCATTCAATCATACGCAGAAAGTTTTGGCTATGGAGTTGTTCGTGATCTCGTAGGTCACGGTGTTGGCCCGACCATGCACGAAGATCCTCTTGTGCCACATTACGGTACGCCAGGCAAAGGACTTCGCCTGCGTGAAGGGATGGTCTTGACCATTGAGCCGATGATTAACACAGGTGACTGGGAAATTGACCATCCAAGTAATGAACGCGGCTATACAACGCTTGATGGCAGCCTTTCTTGCCAATATGAGCACCAATTTGTTGTGACAAAAAAAGGTCCAGTCATTCTGACTAGCCAAGGTGAAGAAGGGACGTATTAAACGACTCACAAGATACAGGAAAGGACGGCATGAAAAATTTAATTGAAAAAATTCTAGCATCCAGGCGTCTCAATGATTTTATGTTCTTTTATAAATCAGCTGAGATGAATTTGTCGAGCATTGCAGTCGCCTATTATCTACTATTATCCCTCTTTCCGGTCTTGATGATTGTCGGGAATATCTTACCCTTTCTTCATCTGGATACCGCAGTTATTCTTGATTTTTTACAGGATAATCTACCACATCAGCTCTATGAAACGGTGGCTAACATCGTTGAGAGTATTTTATCCAAACCGAGTACAGGTTTGCTGTCGGTATCGGTTTTGACTGGATTTTGGACTTTTTCCAAGGCCATGACAAGTTTACAAATGGCCATGAACAAAGCTTATGAAGTCAGTCATCATCGTGATTTTCTTGTCAGCCAATTTTTCTCGATCATTGCCAGTTTTGCGATTATTCTATTTCTGTTTGCCGCTGTGGTTTTATCGACATTTGGTCAGACCGTGCTTGCCAAGATTTACAAGTACATCAAGTTTGACCCACGGTTATATGCCACCTTGCACAACATGACCATACCAGCAGTTGCGATTACCGTCTTCTGTGCCTTAGCCTTGCTCTACTTTATCATGCCAAATGTTAAAATTCGCAAGATCAAATACGTCATGCCTGGTACCATTTTTTCCACCTTCGTATTGGTCTTCTTGACCAATGTCTTAGGGAAATATATCGGAAGAACAACAGATATGATGGCAGACTTGAAAATTGTCGGAAGTTTGGTCGTCTTCGCTTTGATGATCTGGTTTATTTTTATCGCCAAAGTTCTGATCTTCGGTGCCATATTAAATGCGGTTTACCTGAAGCGCCATGGCGACATTGAGACAAGGCGGGGTGAAATCGTCGCCATTATCAAAAATGTCAATATTAAAAAATCTGAAGAAAAAACCAGATCAAATTAATCTGGCTGAAAGACAAGGTTATCAAGCCTTGTTTTTTTTATATTGAAAGAAGTAGTCTAGCATCTATCCTAAATTAAGACAATCAAATCATATCAATCAAAAAATCACTAGTTTGAATTGTTGCACCAAGTGCTTTGAGTTTTTCGATACTTTGATCATGTAATTTTTGGGTGCGTGCAGTTGCAGCATCTTCCATCACAATCAACTTGTAACCAGCAGATAGCAAGTCTTTAGCAGTTTAAAAAACACCGTTATTAGTAACAACGCCAGTAAGGATGGTGGTCTCAATGTTTTGTTGTTCAAGAAAGTCGCGTAACTCAGGAATGGTATAGGCGCTTGGTTGATACTTGGTGTAAGTTGTCACCTTGCTGTGACTTAGCAAATCTTTCGAAACGGCAAGCTGGGTCGATTTTTGACGGAGCTTACGAGGTAAGAATTTTTGGGTCACACTAACTAATACGCTAGGAATCCCTGCGTTTGTGATCATTGTGATCAATTTTTCGTTTGTTTCAAGAACTTGATCTGGCGCATAAGGTTTTGCTTTTTTGAGTAGTTTTAAGAGAAAAGGTTGCAGATCAATGACTAGTAATAAGGTAGTTTGTTTGTATAGTTTCATCATTATTTTTTAGTAAAGATTAGGAATTTTGAGAAGATGTAGTTTAAAATAATAGTCAAAACTTGTAGGAAAAGGGTGAGTAGGAAGACACTTTGGTCAAGTGTGAGATGAAAGGCATTTATAAGAATACTTGGATGTGTATCAATAAAGTACCAGTTGGCGACAACAGATAGAAGCATGACAAAGATACGGCTAGTCACAAACTTGATAAATTCTTGCAAGAGTGAGTTCGTTGTTTTCTCAAAAACCCAGAACTTATTCGTCACAAAAGCAAATATAATGGAGACGGTTTGCGCGATGACCTCAGATACCACACCGTTTTGTAGGGCTGAAAAGCTCAGCATTTTAAAGACAAAAAAGACGAGAGTTGTAGCGACACCAGCTACGAGATATTTAAATATCTGGTTGTTGATGAGCTTATTAAGTGTTGTTTTCATACAAAAAAGTATATCATTTTTGGAGTAAATTTGCTATACTTGTACTTGCTTGAAAACAAGCCCTCTGTACTTACTCACTTTGACAGAGCATGTTTTTCTGCGACGAGTAATCGCAGGAGCATATTACAATCGCTGATGCGATAAAGGAGACTTTCATGAAAAACTTTAAAGTGATTGACATGGTGCAAATCGCCATTGTCATCGCCCTCTACGTCATTATTACGGTCGTTTTAGGACCGTTGGGTTCTGGCGCCATTCAGTTTAGGCTATCGGAGCTATTTAACTTCCTTGCCTTCTACAATAAAAAATACATCTGGGCCGTCACTATTGGCTGTATGATTTCAAATTACATGGTTTTTGGGATTGTTGATGTCATCGTCGGTGGCCTATCAACCCTCGTTTTCGTCAGCTTAGGCGTTTATCTTTTCAAAAAATATATGACCAAAGATGTGCTCAAAGGTCTCACCAACAAAGCATTTATTTACTTTGCCATCTTCTTTTCTCTCTCGATGGTTACGATTGCTGCCGAACTTGCGATCATGTTCCAAGTGCCCTTTTTCCTCACATGGCTGACCAGTAGCTTGGGAGAGCTACTCTCTCTTTTGATCGGCGCAGTGATTATTTCTCAAGTCTCGAAACGCATGGATTTGACAAAATAGGCGTATAATAAAATCATGACAATATATAATTTTAAAGTAACCAATAATAAAGGAGAGCTCGTCTCTCTATCCGACTATGAAGGTCAGGTCCTTTTAATCGTCAATACGGCGACTGGCTGTGGTTTCACGCCGCAATACAAAGGCTTGCAGGACCTCTATGATACCTACAGGGCGCAAGGCTTCACGGTTTTAGATTTCCCATCTAACCAGTTTGGCGGACAGGCTCCAGGCAGTTCAGAAGAAATCGCTGAATTTTGTGAGCTGCGCTACCACACGACTTTCCCACAATTTGCGAAAATTGATGTCAATGGTGAAAATGCTGATCCGCTCTATACTTATTTAAAGGGTGAGCAAGGCGGTGCCTTGTCATCTGATATCAAGTGGAACTTCACGAAATTCCTAGTAGATAAAACAGGACATGTCGTCAAACGTTATGGTTCAGCTAAGAAACCTGAAAATATCGCAAAAGATATCGAAGCAATACTTTAAACGCTCATTTGGGCGTTTTTATGTTATAATAAACGCATAGAAAACGCTTACAAATATAATTATCAAAAGAATGGAGCAAGAGTATGAACAAAGAACAAATGGTCTAC
>OBID01000105.1_pt1 | contig 36716 bp, 31 predicted proteins | sample 1519781 | NCBI WGS metagenome assembly OBID01 (sample SAMEA3991478, study PRJEB22521) | metagenome | biome: anthropogenic terrestrial biome; feature: sewage plant; material: sludge | place: Sweden | collected 2012-09-26 | reverse complement strand
TCTCATCACGAAGCTCGCTGCCAATCACAGCCCTCGACATACCATCGATAACAATCTCAAATTTTGCCTTGTCGATGGCTATTTGATGAGGTTCTACAAATTTGGTCTGGGGATAAAACTTTTGATCTTTATATTTTCCTTTGTAAAAATGAGGGGTGATCCACGAACCACGGTTGGCGATGGCGGCACAAAGATTGGCCATTTGAGCTGGCGTGAGTTGTATCACACCTTGTCCTATCCCAATAGAGATTTCGTAGGCCGCTTTCCAGGAAGAAGTCTTATACAGCCTGGTATAATAGGCATCCGAAGGAATGGTTCCTGTCAACTCATTAAAATAATCCATACCCAGGGTCCTGCCCAATCCAAATTGCCTCATATATTCCGCAAATTCATCGATTCCCTTGCCTGGATTATTAGACCCATATTTATTCATTATGTCCTGGATCTTTTGGTAAAAATAAATATTGCAGGAGTGGCTGATGGCTTCCTGTACATTAGGGACATGACCATGTACATGGGTACATTTATATACTCTCCCCATCATATAGGAACCATTGCAATAGATTCCTGCATCCGGGTTGATTACGCCCATTTGCATGCCAGCCAACGCGACCACCGTTTTAAAAATAGAACCCGGTGGGTACTGAGCCTGGACTGTCCTGTCAAATAAGGGTTTGAGCGTGTCTTGAAGCAAGGAACTAAAGTATTTACCTCTGTCCCGGTCCACTGTCAAAAGATTAGGGTCATAGGTGGGAGCACTGACCAGGCATAATATCTCTCCGGTAGAAGGTTCGATAGCTACGATAGAGCCTAGTTTATTTTGCATGAGTTTCTCTCCATAGGCTTGCAAATCAGCATCGAGGCTTACTACCAGTTCATCCCCGCTGATGGCTGCCGAATCCTGGATACCATTCTGATAGGATCCTACCGTCACTCCGAGATTGTCTTTTAACAGATATTTCCATCCTTTGGTGCCTTTTAACTGGCTTTCATAGGCTCTTTCAATGCCACTCGTACCTTTATAATCCCCTCTTTCGTAGACACCATTAGATTTTTCTATTTCACCGGGATCTACTTCGCTGATATAACCCATCACGTGGGCGGCGATTGGCCTCGGATATCCACGGATATATCTTAGGTTAGCCGAAAACCCCGGAAACTCGTGCATCATCTCCTGAAACTTGGCAAATTGAGTGACTGATACCCCTTTGATGAAGGGAAATGGTTTGCTTTTGGAAAATTGTTTGTTTGACCAATCCTTATTTAAACCAGTGATAAAAGTTGCTTTGTCTATACCCAAAAGTTCACAGAATCGCAACGTATCCATCTTAGGGTCGATCTTCTTATAAGTAGCCTCAATATCATATACCGGATTATTGTACACGATTAATTGGCCGTTTCTATCATAGATCGCACCACGCGCAGGGTAACTCACTGCTTTCTCCAAAGCTGCAAACTTGGCCTTATTTCGAATATTCTTATCCAGAAACTGGATATATAATGTCTGGAACATAATCATTCCACTCAATAGAAGTATTGCAAACTGAATTATCCATTTGGCATCGTATCTCATTCCGGATCAAATATAAACATGTAAAGTAGCACCAATAATATCGATATTATAAAACTAAAGACAGTCTTTAACAGTATAGTGACAAAAAAGGCAGGCGTAAATACTTCCATAGAAAAGTAAAAAACCAAATAGGCTATCATGCCCAGGCTTGCATAAGAGACAAACCAATTGAGACCAAGGTGATACTTGCTGGGTAGGGGGATTCGATTATAACCTCCTTTTGGTTCGAGGTAACGGAGCAGCATGGGCCTGATAAACCCGAGAAAAGTGCCGGCACTGGCATGGACTCCCGGTGAGTCGTAAAACCAATCGACACAGAGCCCAGCCAGAAAACCCAGCAATACCAATAACCACCTGGGAGTAGTAATGGGTAGTAACAATACCCAAAGTGGAATCACAATCAGAGAAATATAATTAAATGATCCCCAAAAGAGATGCACTTGTTTTAATACCAATACCTGGAAAAGCAATAAAAACACAAATCTCAAGCTTTGTCGAAGCCAGGTACTGTTCATTTGATTGAGTTTAATAGTTCGAGACTGTCCAGTTCACTCCGATGCAGATCGCTGACTACGTATACTTTGTCCGTGCGAGCGATATCATTAAAAAGGCGGGCCTCAATTTCATAAAAGTTACCACCTGGTTCGATCGTGGCGCTGATGATTTCACCCACTACATGACCTCTGGGAAAATGGGAGAATTCCGTGGTTACGATCGTATCTCCTACCTTGATATCAGCATGTTTCGGTATGGCCTCGATGCTGACCAGGATGGGTGAGTGGCCATCCCAAACCATGTTGCCAATATTGTGATTTCTTTTGATCATGACACTCACCCTGGCATTGCTATTGAGGATAGAGATTACAGAGGAGTATCGTTGGCCTACATTTTTTACAAATCCAACAATGCCATTGGATTCTATGACAGTTGAATATTTTTTTATCCCGTCCAGGGCACCTTTGTTGATCGTCATCATATTGTTGCGGAACTCGATGGAGTTGTTGACGATCTGAGCGGGTATCAGTAGGAATCGTTGTTGTCCAACGGTGTCATTGACCGAATCGATTCGTGTATTTACTGTACCGGTCAAATTATAGACCTGAGCCTTTAAACTGGCATTTTCAGCAGCGAGATCTTGATTGACCTTACGCAATCCAAAATAATTTTTAACATTATTTACTTTCTCTAATAGCTTGCCACTGAATATAGTAGAAGAATTGAGGAAAATCTCCCGTTGACTCTCATTCCTGCGAATAATCAGCCGAATACTGACAAACTCCAATATCAAGAAAAGGAATACAAACGCATACCGGTAAAAAAAAGCAAAAAGATTTTGCATAATCCGGCATCAAAGATCAAACACTTTTCCGGTCAATCAAAAAAGAATATCGATCAGAATTTTTTAAAGCAAGTCCCGTACCTCTGACTACGGCTCTTAATGGATCATCTACGACCCTGACAGGTAGTTTTGTTTTGGCAGAAATCCTTTTGTCCAGTCCTCTCAGCAATGCACCTCCACCGGTCAGGTAAAGGCCATTTTTGTAGATATCAGCGGCTAGTTCAGGAGGGGTCGATTCCAGGGCTTTGAGGATAGCATCCTCTATTTTTGCGATGGATTTGTCCAAAGCAGTCGCTATTTCTGTATGATTGACGGTGATCTGCTTAGGGATACCAGTCATTAGATCACGACCATTGACGGCGTAGTCATCTGGAGGAGACTCCAGTTGTTTAAGTGCAGAACCTACATTGATCTTCAGCTGCTCAGCAGTGCGCTCGCCGATGAGGATATTATGGGCACGCTTCATATACTCCATTATATCGTAGTTAAACTCATCTCCTGCTGTCCTGATCGATTGGTCTGTAACGATGCCGGACATAGCTATTACTGCAATTTCTGTGGTACCTCCTCCGATATCGATGATGATATGACCTACTGGCTCTTCGACATCCAGGCCTATACCTAATGCAGCAGCCATGGGCTCATGAATGAGGTAAGTTTCTTTGGAGTCTACATGGTCAGCTGAGTCAAAAACGGCTCTTTTTTCCACTTCTGTGATACCGGACGGTATACAGATCACCATTTTAAGGTGAGAAAAAAAGTTTCGTTTGGTCCCTATCATGTTGATGAGGCCTTCTATTAGTTTTTCGGCAGCCTGAAAATCAGCAATCACTCCATCTTTTAATGGCCTGATTGTCTTGATATTTTCATGCGTTTTTTCGTGCATCTGCATAGCCCTGGAGCCTACAGCGATAGTTTCACCTGTTTTCCTATTGATAGCCACGATAGATGGCTCATCAATAACGATCACATCATTTTGCATGATCAGCGTATTCGCTGTACCCAGGTCAATTGCTAATTCCTGTTTAAAAAAATTAAACCACTTCATTCGTATTTGTTAAATCCCATATTTGTTTAAGCAAAAACTTTGCCTAAAATTAAATTAATCTAATATTCACGGGATTGGAACGCAAAGGAAACAAATAATATTAGAATAATGTTATGAGGTAATGAATTTATTTTCAGGATTTTAACTTAAAATTAGCCTACGGTGATCAAGGTGAGATCTTTTTCTTGAAAATATTTTTTTGCAATCCTTTGAATATCTTCTGCGGTCACATTTTTGATGCCTTCGATTAATTGAACAAAAGCTGCCTTTCCCCCCTCTAAGGAAAGGACGCGGATCAATTCGGATTCGGCAAAAGCGTTTTCAAAATATTGCAGGAAGCTGCCCAATAGGTAGTTTTTGACAGTCTGCAGTTCAGATGCTTTGACGGGCTTGGCTTTCAATCTATTGATTTCAGCATAGATCTCCCTGATTGCCAGCGGACTCCTAAGTTTATCTACTTCTGTTGAAATCAAAAAATACCCATCCAGCATAAAGGTATCCAGGCTGGAATAGATATGATAGGTGAGCCCATTTTTTTCTCTTAGATTTTGCATTAGATTGGATCCGTAGTATCCGCCTAACAGGGTATTAAACACATACATGCTTACATAATCCGGATGCTGACGGTTAAATAGCCGCCTTCCTAATCTGATGGAGGTTTGAACCGAATCCTGGAGCAAAATTTGAAAATTGCCTGGTGGTGGAAACTTATGTGGTAAATGCCTTCGGGGTGGCCGGTGGTTTTTGAGACGGAGGTTACCCAAAGTGTCCTGTATCAAGTTTGCTGTACTTTCCTCGAATGACCCTGATAGAAATATTTTACAGCGATCCATGCAGTAATGTGATTGAAAATGGTTGATTAAATCCTCGCGATTGATTTCTTCAATAGATTCTACTGTACTGTTGTAACCATAAGGGTGTTTGGTTCCAAAAAGATGCTCCGTAAAGGTTCTATATGCCACTACATCACCTCTCAGGTCATCGCTTCTCAGTTTTTCCTTTTGTTGCCTTTTGTATAATTTGAGCTCACTGGCTGGAAAAACCGCCTCACTCAGCATCTCGATCAGAAGTGGCAATACTTTGGCCAGGTATTTTTCCAATACATAGACTTTGATCCCACACTGGTCCACATAATAATCAAAGTTGACGGAACTGCCCCAGTGATCGAAGCCTTCTGCTACCTTGGTAGCGGATTTTTTGGTAGTGCCTCCTTTGATCAGTTGCAGGGTAGCGGTAGCCAGACCTTTTTTGGCTTCATAGGGCCGGCCTGCCGGAAACATGAGTTCAAGCTTGAGTGCAGGCACGGTGCCTCTGTGAATCTGGAAAAAACTAGCCCCATTCTTGCAGCGAGACTGATTTATAATAGGTGAAGGCGGAGTATATTGTTTGATAGAAGATCGTGAGCGCATTGAATGGATCCTGATGGGGTGCAAAAGTAATGATATTCGACTGGTCTGAGGCTCTAAGACTTATCTAGAATCTCTCTTTTCTTCTAAAGGTCTTGTGATAAAATGGTTCAAATAGGATAGAATATTGGCTGCCTAACTGCTTTTAGTTATTTTTGCAGCCTCAATCAATATATACCTCAATGAAATTTAGCGTATCCTCAGCAGAATTGCTTAAACAGATTCAAATAGCTTCTGGCGCCATTGGTACCAATCCTGTGCTACCAATTCTTGAAGATTTTCTGTTTCATGTGAAAGGGAAAATCCTGACCATTTCTGCTACTGACCTCGAAACATCAGTCAAGACTGAGATGGAGATCAAAGCTGACCAAAATGGCTCTGTAGCTATCCCAGCCAAGATCCTCAATGATACCTTAAAGTCGCTTCCGGAACAGCCTGTATCAGTATCGGTAGATCCTGCCAACAATAGCATCGAGATCACTTCCAGTTATGGCAGGTATCGACTGGCAGGTGAAAATGCAGGGGATTTCCCAAGTTTTCCTTCTACCAGCACCCAGGATACGATCAAAATCAATTCTGACATCCTGCATGAGGCTTTTAATAAAACACTGTTCGCCACCTCCAACGACGAACTAAGATTGGCCATGACCGGAGTACTGGTGCAACTTGATTTTAATAAAATATTGTTTGTATCGACGGATGCCCATAAACTGGTCAAATATGCCTTCCATGGGATCTCCAATGATGTCGCTACCCAATTTATTCTGCCTAAAAAGACCTGCAATCTGCTCAAAAATGTATTGCCTGCTGATACGGAGGTAGAGGTTTCGTTTAATAAATCAAATGCTTTTTTTACGTTTGGTCATACCATCATGGCTTGTAGGCTGCTGGATGCCAAATATCCTGACTACAATGCAGTCATTCCGGTTGACAACCCAAATGTCCTCACTGTCAATCGACCACAACTACTTCAATCTCTCAGAAGGATATCGATCTATGCCAATAAGACTACCAACCAGGTAGCGCTGCATATCGATGACGGAAGCCTGACTATCACCTCCCAGGATCTAGATTTTTCCAATGAGGCTACTGAACAACTGGCCTGCTCCTTCAAGGGCAGCCCTATGAGTATTGCATTTAATGGTAAGTTTTTGATTGAGATGTTAAGTGTGTTGACTTATGATGAAGTTTGTTTTAAGCTTTCCACTCCTAATCGTGCTGGTATAGTGACCCCTGCGGAAGAAGTCAAAGGTCAGGATTTGCTCATGTTGGTGATGCCGGTACTGATTAATCAATCGCATTAGAGCATCCCGAAGCTTCGGGAGGCAATGGACAATAAGCAACGGGCAATGGTCAATAGGCAACGGGCAATGGTCAATAGGCAATGGGCAATAGTGCGTCCCGAAGCTTCGGGAGACACCCTTTAGGGATGGGGTAGTGCGGTCGAATGAAGGACACAATAGACAATAAGCAATAGACAAAAGTGCGTCCCGAAGACTTCGGGAGACTCCCTTTAGGGTAGGAGTTGTGCGGTCGAATGAAGGAAAAAAGCAATTTTCAATGGTCAATGTTCAATATGCAATAGACAATAATCCAATAGATAACATTCAATTGTCAATTGTCAATTTGCCCATGGTCAATTGCATATTGTCAATTGAAAATCGCCATTGAAATTTAATATATGAAAATCGGCCTATTCTTTGGTTCTTTCAATCCGGTGCATACAGGGCATATGATCATAGCTAATTTTATGGCTTATCGGACGGATCTGCACCAGGTCTGGATGGTCGTGTCTCCTCAAAATCCTCTAAAACCTGCCTCGAGTTTAGCAAAAGACTATGATAGGCTGCATATGGTCCAATTGGCTATCGGTCAAAATCCAAGGCTAAGAGCATCCAATATCGAATTCTCATTGTCCAAACCTTCCTATACCATAGATACACTGACTTACCTCAAGGAGAAGTATCCCGAAAATGAATTTGTGCTGATCATGGGAGGAGATAACCTCGCCACCCTGCATAAATGGAAAAACTTTGAAAAGATCCTGGAGCTATATCAAATATATCTGTACAAACGGCCCAAATATGAGCTTGGGTCGCTGGCTCATCATGAGCACATAAGTCATTTTGATGCGCCTCTGTTAGATCTGTCGGCTACCTATATCAGGGAGTCGATCAGAGATGGTTTAAGTGTGCAATACCTGGTACCTGAGCCGGTATTTGAATATCTCCAGGGGAGCTCTATGTATAGTTAGAGTGGTTATTCTAACCGTATTTCACTCCAGTCATAGTCAAAGATCCTCCTACCAAATGGTCATTGAAAAAGCTCACCTTGTCTTTAGTAGTTTTTGCACCTAATACATACATCAGGGGAAAGTAGTGATCCGGTGTAGGTATAGCCAGCATGGCGGATTTGTGCAGATCAGGATAATTGATCAACGCATTATTGTCGTGATCTTTGAGCTTGGACTTAAAGATAGTATTCATTTCCTTGGCCCAGTCAAAACCAAAATCTGGTGTGGAGATCTTGTTCCAGGCGACCATGCCAAGGTTGTGTACCATATTGCCACTACCGATGATCAAAACGCCTCGTTTGCGTAGAGATGCAAGGTCTCGCCCTAATTCATAATGATAGGCTGCAGGACGATTGTAGTCAATACTCAATTGTAATACAGGGATATTCGCTTCTGGATACATGTGGCGTACTACAGTCCAGGTGCCATGATCCAGGCCCCAATCATGGTCCAGAGAGATGGTCGTTTTTTTGATCAGGGATTTGGTTTGTTCGGCCAGGTCAGGGCTTCCTGGAGCAGGATATTTGACCTGATATAGCTCAGAGGGAAATCCTCCAAAATCATGAATGGTCCTGGGATAAGCCATCGCAGTCACCGCCGTACCTTTGGTCAGCCAGTGAGCAGAGATACATAGGACAGCTTTTGGAGTAGGTATTTCTGCCCCGAGGCGCGCCCAGGTTTGACTAAAATCGTTGATTTCTATACCATTCATTGGCGACCCATGCCCGATAAACAGAGCTGGCAGCGTTGTATCTATTTCTTCAAACTGGTTGATCAATTTTTCAATATTCATAATATGTTTATTTGTATATACTTATGAATAAAATTATATTTAATATGTACATTTTTTAAAATATCTTCGTTTCGGGGTGACATTATTAAAACAAATTACATTAATAATCTGTGAGGTATCACGCACTTTTAGTTCTATTCTAATCATTGTACTCAAACCCCAAGTTTAAAAGATTGTTGCGACCCGGCGACAATCTTTTTTTTATTCATATCGAATCGCTTCATGCAAGACTGCTGCCTTTCTGGCGGGCAATATTGATGCTACAATACCTATACCAGTTACAGTCAGGCCTACTACTAAAAAATCAAACCATTTGATTTCTATTGGATATCTGTCTACCAAAAATCCTTCGGGGATAGGTACCAGACCATATTTTTGCTGCAACAAAAACAATATAACAGCCAGTGCAAAACCGATGCATATCCCCAATCCGGTGATCAATAAACCGGTGCTCAAAACGATGAGTTTGACCCGATGATCTTTCATGCCCATGGATTTTAGGACCATCAGATCCTTTTTCTTTTCCAATACGATCATCCATAGCGCTCCAACAATATTAAAAGCCACCAATACCAACACAAAACTCAAGATGGCATATGAAACCCATTTTTCAATTTGCATCAGTTTGTAGAATGCGGCATCCTGTTGGTCTCTATCCTGTATTTTATACTCTTGGCCAAGCACTTTTTGTATGGCTGCGCTCACCAGGTTCCGCTTAGTATAGTCCTGAAGGGCTATTTCGATACCGCTTACCTGGTTCGTTTTTCCTACCAGGTCCTGTATAAAGCCCAAATCGACAAAGACATATTTATTATCATATTCTTGTTGGATGCTAAATACACCTGACGGTATCAATATCCTTTTTTTGAATGGCTGAAAGGTCGAACCTTTGGGGTCTGGCATAAAGGCAGACAATCTGGCGAAGTCATCATCTATGCTGATGGCTAGTTTATTGCGGATTCCGATGCCGGTTACAGCATGATACCCCAGTGGAGATTTTAAAACAAAATTGCCTTCGCTTAATTGGGCAGGCAAAGCTGATTGGTGTATAAAATTTGAATCTACCCCTTTTAAAATGGCAAAATCTTTGATCCCTTTATATTCCAAAAGAGCAGTTTCTTCCAAAATGGCGCTGACCGATAACACATCCGGTACGGTTCCCAATTTTGCAAGCAGGGTGTCATCCATTGGGAAAGTTTTTCCTTCAACCAGGGTGATTTTAAGATCCGGGTTAAAACTATTCATCAATCCTTTGATCAGACCTTCAAATCCATTGAGTACGGACATGACCAATATAAGTGCAGCAGTTCCTATACTGATACCCAGGACGGAGACGCCGGAAATGATATTGATCGCATTGGTAGATTTTTTGCCGAATAGATATCGCTTTGAAAAAGACAATGCTGCCATGTAATCACAAAGGTGGGTAGAATTTTAAACAATAGCTCCATATAAGCTTTCAAATTAGCCTAATCCATGGACCAAAACCCAGTGTCTATGGTTTTTCTTCGCAGAGGTCGGGTGAGGCAGGTAGGTCCACCGCCACCTTTTATGCTGATCTCTGAGCCAGGGTACTCGTCCACGATACAACCTGCATGACGCAAGGCAGCTGCCGTCTGCGGGTTGCCAGACACCATGATACAATGTCGTGGAGCAATAGCCAGCACATTGCAGCCCATGGATTCAAATTCAGCTGCAGGTACTTCTATCAAATGATAATGCAAGTCAAGTAAATGATTGCGGAATGAAATAGGCATCAGCGGAGAATATACCAGTGCAAGGTCACGATCTACAGGACTGAATACTGACATGAGATGAAAGACATCGCCAGGGCCTTTGTAATGAGGCATTTCTGCAACGACTACTTCAATATCCAGTGGCATCAGTAGCTGCCTTAGTTGGTTGATACCATCATCATTCGTGCGATAGGTATGTCCTACAGCCATAGTGTTAGAGGTGATCCAGGCAGTATCTCCGCCTTCCACTGTGCCTGGTGATTTGATCTCGCCCAGGATAGGAAGATCATGCGTCGAGCATAATGAGCGGATGGCTTGAGGTTCAAGCGCACGCTGCGCTTTGCCCATATTGCATAAGATCAGTCCATGATCAGTGATCAGCGCTGCATCCCTGCAATAGATAGAATCCATCGTCACCTCTTCAGCAACAGGAAGATGATATACGTGTGAGCATTTTTTAATGATCAACTGTTCAAATTGATCATATTCATGGATTGCCTGATCCAAATCAGGTGGATTGACAAAAGCCAGGTCCTGCCATTGAGCAGAAATCACCTCTTTTGATACAAAGGCATCCTTGGGTCTTTTGAGTATGATGCTGTCTATTTCATCGTATTCTGACTGGTAGGTAAATTTTTTTCTCAAGGTTGAATTGATTTATTCTGTTGGACAATGGAAGACGCCGAATTCATTTTCATTAAAACATATAGAGGCAGTCCGGCCAATAATAGAACAAAACCCCAGAACACCGTATCCGCTCCAGAACCTACCACAGCCCATACCGAAAATACAAATGCGATGATGGCTACCAGAAAGTGAATGGGTTTTAGCGGGTATTTTGTTTGATGAGAAGCAAGTATAATATAGGATACGACTGAAAAAAGATAGGGCATTAAAACGGCGAGGGTGGATAACAAAATAGCGAATTCGTAAGCTGAAGCCAGGCTTTTATTGTAATTCATGATCATCAAAAAAGATACCAGGATACTGGAGATGACCAATCCAAATACCGGTGTCTGCTTATGATTCATTTTGGCGAAAATAGCAGGCAAAAGCTTGTCTACAGCAGCTGCTGCCGGGATTTGTCCTTGGACCAGGATCCAGCCATTGAGTGCGCCAAAAGTTGATATGACTGCACCCGCTCCGATCAGATATCGGGCCCAGTCACCCCAAATAGAACCCGCTGCATCTGCCAATGGCGCTTTGGAAACAATCAGGGACTCTGGAGGAAGTATGCCCATGACAGCTACAGTACACAATATATATATGGCGGTGCTGATGAGTGTACCATATATGGTGGCTTTAGGAATGTTTTTCTCAGGTGACTCCATGGATGTAGAAGGTATGGTCGCACATTCGAGTCCTAAAAAAGCAAAAAAAGTGAGCGTAGTAGCCTTTACTATGGCCATCAGGCTGGATGACTCCGTCCGATTAAAAACCTCAAAATGAGCCGAGTTTAAATAAAATAAACCACCAATGGCGATCAAAGCCAATGGAACTATCTTGGCTACGGTTGTGATCAGCTGCATGACGCCTGCATTGCGGATCCCTGTAGTATTGAGCCAGGTCAAAAACCATATCAAAAACAAGCCTGACAAAACGGAATTAACCGGACTGTAACCGATAAACGGAAAAAAAGTAGTGAGATAACTTACACAAGCGATGGCCAGGGCAGCATTGGTACACCATACGCTGATCCAATAACTCCAGGCTACCCAAAATCCTGCAAACTCACCCATACCTGCGCGCGAATATGCATATGGCCCGCCTTGAGCCAAGGGCATAATGCGGCTCAGCCAACTGTAAACCAAGGCCAGGGTGATGGCACCCAAACCTGACAATAACCAACCTATCAAACTGAGCGTGCCATAAGAAGCAAGGGTAGCCGGAAGCATAAAGATGCCTGAAGCAACCATATTGCCGACTACCAGGGAAGTTCCTGTCCAAAGTCCTATTTTTTTTATTTGATCGGTCATGCACTCAAGGTTATCCCTGCAAGGTATGAAATGTCATGAGCTTTGTAAGGCAATTCCCTGTACATGCGTGAGTCTGTTGGAAAGTGAGTACGAACTGCAAAAATCTGGCAAGTCTATAACTATATCCGAATCATCTCTTCCCTTGTTGAAGATATTCCTCCCTTCGTTGAATCGCATTTTCGCGTATATCCAGATAGAAAAAATTGAAATCAGCGATATGAAAATTATTGCTTCTGTATAAAAAACTGCCTGGAAACTTTGGTTTGTGTACCCATAAAATGTTTTTGTGTATCTGGGCATCGGTGATACCTTTTAAAACACCCCCCTTAAATTTTTTTAAAACAGCTCCTCTGTTTAAGTCCTTAGACGCCAACGCCGGCGCTGCATCCCAGGTCAGGGGATTGACGACGATCATTGGTGGTTCTTTGACTAAAAACTCTGGTTCATAACCGTATTTATAAGTGCGCCAGCTATTGACACAAGCAAGCTCATCTGAGGAGGTACATGGTTGTATAGATTTAAAATAGCCTTGAGGAATAGGGATGCCGGGCAGATAAGCGACTACAAGTTGGTGCTGTAATGGCGTTCCGTCAAAAAATTCTTTTACCAGCCTCATGCCGTGAGTCGTACCCTGGCTATGCCCTGCTATGATGATAGGTTTGCCATGATTATAATGATCCAAATAATATTGGAAGGCAGTCTTGATGTCATTGTAAGCCAGGTCAAAAGCCTTTTTAGCTTGCAATCTGTCTGCAGAAAAATACGCGTAATAATGGGCTTGACGATACCTGGGGGCATAGATATTGCCTACCTGATTGAATATACTTGCCTGGTATTTTATAGAAGATTGATCCGTAAGCTTATTGACTTTCTGATTGTCGATGGCTGCATTCCAAAGTGAACGATCTCTTTTGGCCAAAAAAGAAGTCGGATAGAGGAAAAACACATCAATAGGCAAATCGGTGGGCTCAGTCAAACCATCAGGCGAATTATCTGAAGGATCTTGTTTGCCTGGTAAGGCCGCCCAATGTGCCTCGTCTCCATAATCGACAGCCTTATCCGCATTGAGAATTTGTTTGGAGGGGCCACAGCAAACCAGAAAAAATAAACACAACAACAAAGGAAATCGCTTCATGCCACAAAAGTAAGGCTAGTACTGAAGAGTATGTTCGTACTGGTGTCCATTTAAGATCCTTTAACCAAATCGTCGTTTGACCTTTGGCGCCGTCAAGATATAATACAAGAGTTTTTAATTTACTAATTTTACTCAAATGAACCTTAAAGTCATCATCACAGGAACCACCGGTATGGTAGGAGAGGGAGTACTACATGAGTGTCTCTTCCATCCGCAGGTAGAGTCGATCCTGGTCATCAACCGAAAGCCATGTGGCGTACAACATGCTAAGCTCTCTGAGATCATCCATCAGGATTTTTTTGATATTTCGGGCCTGGATAAATCTGTAACCGGCTATAATGCTTGTTTTTTTTGCCTCGGAGTATCTTCGGTAGGGATGAATGAGTCTGACTATACCAGGATGACCCATACCCTCACCATGCATATAGCTGGCGTATTGTGCAAGGTCAATCCTGATATGACTTTTTGTTATATCTCCGGAGCTGGCACTGACAGCACGGAGCTAGGTAGGAGTATGTGGGCAAGGGTAAAGGGCAGGACTGAAAACGACCTGATGAAATTGCCCTTCAGAGCAGTATACTGTTTTCGACCTCCAATGATAGAACCAACTAAAGGATTGCACAATACGCTGTCGATGTACAAATACCTGGGATGGATAGCGCCGATATTAAGATCATTAGCACCCAATTATATCATTACCTTAAAACAATTAGGGCAGGCTATGATTCGATCGGCCTTGGAGGGATATAAAAGCCCCATTCTCGAAGCTGCTGATATCAAATCAAGTGGTCAGTCAAACACTATCTGATCTATGATCACTTATTTGCACTGTTGGTTGATGCCTAATACATAATCCTCTACAATATTGATCTGGCTGGCGGTTTGAGCACCATCAAAACCCTGTATTGCCTCATTGTGGAGATGGTTTAAACAATAATCTGTCAATGGCCGGGCAACCGGCATATAACTCCAGTGCCATTTTTCTACATGATACCCACTAAGTCTTCCGGCAGTATATGGCTGGCAAAACCCAAATTCATGACCATGCTTTACTAACCAATCGTAGATCTTTTTACCTTCACCCGCAGAAAAATAAGCATTTTCAAGGGCGTTAAGATCCATATCTGTACCCCAATGATGGCGTGAACTCCCTGGCATAGAAGAATATTCGAGTATTTTAAGTGCCCGCTTGATGGGGTCGGGAGTGGTAATTGCCAGATTTTGCCCATTTTCTACCAGTCTTCTACCATTCCATTTATCTTCCCAAATATTTTTTTGAGCATAAAAGTTTCTGGTAGCAGAGATTATTTTGAGATGGATGCCTTCTCTGGTGGCGGCAGTACTCATATTAATAAAAGCTTCTAAAGCCTCTGAGCGAAGGTACATACCTGACCTTGATGCATATATCAAAGGTACCTGGCTAAAGGATGGATGTTCTGCCGGATCGAACTTACCCATGACATAGGTCAAGGTATCTACCCCGCCGGTCGGCAAGGATTGATCTGAAACCAACGTGCTGGTCGTCCCATCCAAAAGAGGTGGAATCAGTTTAGGCTTGCAGAACAGTATACTACACACCATCAATATCACTCCACTTTTAAGCCCATTCGGACTTAATAACGCGATAATAAAATTCATTGAAAACTCATTATTTATTGGAGACGACCAGATACTTTTCCAGCGCCATACTCATGGATGGCACATCTGGTGCCGGAGCCTTAATATTGAGGCTGAGTCCAATTTCTTCTACAGCCTTAGAAGTAGAACTGCCAAAAGCGGCTATCCGAGTTTCATCCTGTTTGAAGTCAGGAAAATTGTCATACAAAGACTTCAAACAAAGCGGGGAGAAAAACACCAGGACATCGTATTTGATATGTTTTAAATGTGATAGGTCACAACTAACTGTACGATACATAATAGCTTCTACGACCTTGATACCTTTGGTAGCGAGATAATCCTGTATATCACTGGAGCCGGCATCACTGCTTGGCAGGAGAAATTTTTCGTTTTTGTGCTTGTTAAAATATGAACTAAGATCTTCAATATTTTTGGTCCCGACGAATACCTTTCGTTTTCGGTACAGGATAAATTTCTGAAGATAATTACCTATGGCCTCAGTAAGGCAAAAGTATTTCATATCGGGATTGACCTTAATGCGCATTTCTTCGCAGATACGAAAATAGTGTTCGATGGCGGTTTTACTGGTAAAGATGACGGCAGTAAATTCATCGGGGCGGATCCTGGCTTTTCTAAATTCCTTTTCAGTAACCGGATCGATCTGGTTAAAAGGAATAAAGTCTATTTTTAGATCGTATTTTTTTTCTATATTGGTATATGGCGAATGATCAGGCTTAGGCTGAGATACCAATATAGTTTTGATCCGTTTAAATTTTTCAGTAGAGGTCTTGCCTGTAGTACCCATCAATAAGATTCAAGTTTTCGGTTTTTAAAATCAACCCCCTTCGATTGACTTGAACCTTATTATTTGAGTATCATCCCAGCCAATAAGATCCAAGGGGCTATTTCCACGGTGCAAAGGTAAATAATAAAATGAAATTTACCTGAGAGGATGGTAGGTATATTATTGAGCAAGCCCCTGATTTGCCTTAGGGCATATAAGACTAGAATGAGACTTAATCCACTAAATATCAGCATTTTACCTGTTTCTTCATCCACAAATGACAGGCAAATATTGATCAACATAAGGGCCAAGCCCAAAGCTAGATTATGTATCCCGATGGTAAAACTAAAAAAAGCGGCCTCTTTCTCCAGTGGAAATACTTGCGCCAGCACCAACATTACCAGGTGCCGGACCAGATATACCACCAGGACTATCAGGATGCACATGAATAAGGAAAGCGATGCCATCTGAAATATTTTAAAACTCAGATAGGTGAATATACCGGCATTGATGATGAATATAAAATAAAGGATCCCAAAGATCATCATGTGATTACCTTTAAATGCCTCTTTAAAAAGTGATCTGAGTTGATTTTGATTGTACGTAGCCTTGATCAAAGCTATTGGATATGATCTGTTAAAATTAATTGCAATGGCTGCCATCAAAAACAAGAAGATATAGATGATAAACCAGGCATTTTTGCTGATAGTGCTATTATTATTGGTAGTTGCTTCTTTAAAATCAACGACTTTTTCCTTAATCTCTTGTACACCGGGCTGGACATTAGGTTCGTTTGATTTGACTGTAGGAGATGGGTTAGTCGCTGAGGGAGGGATGATATTAAAGGGATTGTTTCCTCCATCCAGGCCTGAAGTTGGAGATTTAGGGAGGTTAAGATGACCGGTAGGCGCAATTGACCCAGAGGTCGTGCTGTTTAAGATAGAAGCTGGCGTGGATGCTTGTGGTTTTTCTGTTATGAGGGTTTTTGTGGTATCCTGTAAGATGGAAGAGCCATTGGAAGTAGATCGAATGACAGTGTCTGCTTTTTTTACAACTGCAGGAGGATTGAGTTTTTTAACCACGGTTGGAGGCACCTCAGAACCAGGTTTTTTGATATCAAAAGGATTCTGACTAATTGTCTTGTAGGCACAAGTCAGCGTTAAAAGTAAGATGAGGAAATTGTTGAAAATGTTTCTTTTCATAAAGTAGAATAACCATTACCCTGATGCACTACGACTTTTTTGACATCATTTAGATCCCAATCTATGACCAGGCCTTTTGCAATTTTGTCCGTTACAGCCTTGCCATACAAAAGTTGGATCAAATATAAGGCAGCATCAAATGATTTGGCACCTCCTGACGAAGTAATCACGTTTTTGTCATGCACCAATACCACATTCTCGTATATTCTGATAGAAGGAAATGATTCTTTAAAACTTTTGATGTCTGCAGGAAAGGTGGTGCAGGCAATTCCATTGAGCAATCCTGCCTGTGCAAGCACAAAGGCCCCATCGCAATGTGAGGTGACGAACATTGCCTTCTGCCCGATGTCCTTCACCCAGGCTATCATGGCGGTATCCTTAAGATCTGTATCTATATGATGCTCGGCACTTGGCACGACCAGGATGTCTATATTGGGCAGGTCATCCTCAAGATAATTGTAGTCTGGTTTTATATGAAGGCCTTCAAATGTCCTGATATAATCATTGGTATTGGCTACCGTAAAGACATTCATAGATTTAATGTTTTCTCTATACTGGGTATGCTGAAATACATCATAGGGTGCGGTCAATTCCGTATTAAAGACACCATTCATGACCAAAAAAGCAACATTGTACCTTTCTGGCAAAATTTTTAAAGCCTCTGCTTTGACTGCCTTGGCTTTAAGCTCGCTTCGGCCATTCTTATCTGCCACGCATCCAGGCCATAAAAGCCCAAGCATACCAATGAAAAATAGATAGCTGCCCAGGATGTTCTTTAAATATTTCATTTCAGTCTCAAACGTATTTAATAGCAAAATTGTTATTTTTTTTATTGTAGCACAATTTTGTGATGTATTAGGTTGGATAATCAAGATTACGGCAAATAATATAATAGATTACCAAAATTCGGAAATTTGGCAAATCTTTAACCCATCGAAAGAATTACAATATTCGGTAAGCAGATAAAAAACATCAGGTCAACCATGGAGATTAAAAATAGAAAAGCTCAACATGAATTTCTCTTTAAACAATCGTTTGAAGCGGGAATCATATTGGATGGAGCTGAAGTAAAATCTATACGGGAAGGTAATGCTAATATCAACGATGCTTTTTGTTATTTCAGAGATAATGAGTTGTTTATCCGCAATTTCCATGTAGCTCCCTTTAAACAAGCTGCGGCCTGGGCTACCCATGACTCACTCAGGGAGAGAAAGCTATTATTGAAGAAAAACGAGCTAAAAAAATTAAAAACCAAGGTGGAAGAAAAAGGTATGACCATAGTACCTTTCAGACTCTACCTTTCCGATAGAGGATTGATCAAGATGGAGATTGTACTCGCTGAAGGTAAAAAGTCCTTTGACAAAAGAGAGGCCATCAAAGCTAAAGACACCCGGCGGGAATTAGAGAGAATGGATAAAACCAGGCGGGAATAGTATAAAAAATAGAAGAAGTTCTTTATTTTCCAGGTATATCATTCAAATGATCTCTGACGATGGTGATTTTTTTTCAAGTTTGAAAGGTTGGATACTTCCTTTGCTTTGCATGGCAACCAAAGCCCGGAATCGTTCCATCGGTGAAAGTGTGTAATCATAGGCAAAAAATAGAGCTCCTGGGCTTCAAAAGTTTCAAACTTAACTATTTTTCTTTCCATGCCCATTGAAATTAGACTGAGGACCTGATCTCTTCATAAAACTGCTCATACAAAGGCAAAATTTTATCTATGTCAAACTCCCGGGACCGCTCGTAGGCTTGATTCTTGTATTTGGCCAATAGATCAGGGTCTTGCAATAATTCGATCGCATGCTTCGACATATCATCTACATCCCCTATGGGTAAAACGCAGCCACTATAGCCGTGAATATTGAGCTCAGGTAATCCACCTGCATCGGAAGAAATCACGGGTACATGGCAGGCCATAGCCTCCAGGGCGGCAAGACCGAAACTTTCATTTTCACTGGGTATCAAAAAGAGGTCACTGACTGCCAATAACTCCTCTATAGCATCTTGTTTACCTAAAAATCGCACATCGTCGCAGATCTCCATTTTGCGACAAAGATCTTCGAGTCGCTGGCGTTCAGGTCCATCACCAATCAACAAGAGTTTGCTGGGTATGGCTTGATTTACTTTGGCAAAAATTTTAATAACATCGTCTACCCGCTTCACTTTCCTGAAGTTGGAAGTGTGGATCAGTATTTTTTCGCCTTCAGGGGCAAGTGCTTTTTTAAAATGTTCTTTGTCAATCTTTCTAAATCGTTCAAAATCAATGAAGTTATAGATGACTCTAATATCCTTTTCGATACTAAAGTTTCTGAGCGTATCTTTTTTAAGGTCTTCAGATACAGCAGTGACTCCATCGGATTGATTGATACTAAACTCCACTACCGGAGTAAAAGAAGGATCTGTACCTACAAGTGTAATGTCAGTACCATGCAAGGTAGTGACTACCGGTATTTTGATTCCTTTGGTGGCCAATATACTTTTTACGATATAAGCTATAGTGGCATGGGGGATTGCATAATGTACATGCAGCAGGTCTATTTTTTCAAATTTGATGACATCGATCAATTTGCTGGCCAGGGTAGTATCATATGGGGTATATTCAAAAAGGGGATAGTCCAGGGCATTGACTTCATGATAATAGATATTGGTGTAAAAATGACTCAATCTTGCTGGTCGCTTATAGGTGATAAAATGCACCTGGTGACCTCTTTTCGCCAATCCAATGCCTAATTCGGTGGCGACCACACCTGATCCACCAAAAGTGGGATAACATACAATGCCAATTCTCATTAAATTATATTATTAGTTAAGATGCTTGATGGACAATTTTTAAATCAATTGGTTCATTTTAGGAGAAAATAAATTACTTCTTTTAAAAAAATATATTTACAAAATATTCATTTTTAGGTACTTATGCATATTTGCAGCATTTTTCCTAAAATTGTATTTTCAAAGATGAAAGAAAAATTTAAAATTTGGACTCATTTTTGAGATAATACTTATTTTGAATTAAATATTAAGAGTCAAGGATCACCATTCAACACTCTAAGTATATCAATATTAATATGAAAATAGCAGCTCCGGATTATAAAGCAGCCGAAATTGCGATAAAGAATAAGCTGGAGAAAGATCTCCCCGATGACCTGTCTTATCATGGTCTGCATCATACCATGGATGTCATGCAAGCAGGCTTGACTATTGCAGAAACTGAAAACATCAGTGACAAAGACATGAGCTTGTTGAGATTGGCCATCCTATTACATGACTCCGGATTTACTACTACCTATAGAGGCCACGAAGAAGCAGGATGTGAAATAGCCAAAAAGATGCTTCCCAAGTACAAAATAAGCAAAGAAGATATAGAGGTAATCTGTGGTTTGATCAGAGCTACCAAAATACCCCAAACCCCGGACTCACTTCTGGAGAGAATCATCTGTGATGCAGACCTTGACTATTTAGGAAGGAAAGATGTGTTTGAGATCGCAGACACTTTGTATACAGAGATCAAGAGTCATATCAGGCAAATGAATGAAGAAGATTGGAACGAGCTACAGATAAGTTTTCTTGAGGCTCATAGTTATTTTACAAAATATTCTAAAAAACACAGAGCACCAGCGAAATTGAAGTACCTCAAAGCTTTAAAGAAAAATAAAATTACCGCCTGAGAACGATACCATGCACGTGATATCCAGTAAAGATTCTACACTCAACGTACCTACTAATATAGATGAGGTCACTGAAAACTATTGGCGAATCCTTGATGTCAACCTGGCTTGGATCAGGCAGTCTGATACCAAAGCTTATACCATTTTTATGATCTATGGCATCTCGATTTCTCTTGTCTTTTCTAATGTGGAGATGATCGCTGCCATGGTCAAAAACTCTTATATAGTGCTGATATTGAGTGTATTGTATTTAGTTGCTTCTTTGGTAGCCATTGTATTTGGTTTTAGATGTATTCAACCTTCCTTAAAACTCAAGTTCCCTCCTTCTATTATCTTTTTCGGAAGTATAGCCAGAAGTGTAAGTTCTCCCGAGGAATATTATGCCAAATCCTTAAAAGTGCTCGAAGCCCATGATAAAATCCATATGGAATTGTGCAATCAGATCTATATCAACTCTATCATCGCAAGCGGCAAATTTGATGATATCAGCAAGTCTATATCTGCCTTCCTGGTCAGCCTGATCACCATCCTGTTGATAGTGCTCAATTATTTTATAGCCTGACAGGATTTTACAACAACAATAAAGTCCCTTACTGGAAGATTACAAGATGAGTCTTTCGGATCCTATCTTAAGTTCGGCCTGGGCAGACCTGCGGGGATCATGAAAATTCTTTTGTTAAACCATTACACCTATAACAACATGCCTTGCGGTACCAAAATATCTATATGCTCCTGCCTGCTCCGGTTTAGTCTTCTTTAGCGTTAGTTTCTAAAAAAGTTGGAAGCCGGCTAGAATAACAGTCGTGACTGATCAGATCATCTGCAAGCTTTTCTTTACAAAGTCTGTAAGGTCAGCTCCTGAAAGCATATTTTGATTGAGTAAGGCCAGCCTGTACAGATGTTTGGATATGTCGACTTGTTGTTCTGCTGTGGCATGCATCAATTTTTCGGCGATGATCGGATGATTGCCGTTGACAATCACCTGGTAAGAATCAGGAAACATATCTGCTCCCAACCCTTGCATCATCTGCATTTCTTTCATCCGACGCATGAATTCAGGTTTAATGATGTGTACCGGAGCTTCTGATGGGGATAGTGATTGTACCTCTACTTTATTCATCGACCCCTGTACATAGGGTTCAAATATTTTTTTGACCTTGTCGAGTTCATCCGCAGATAATACTGATTCTATTTTCTCCTCTTTTTCTATGAGTTTGTCCAGCGTCTCGCTATCGATGCGGGCAAAATGAGTTTTTTCAATTTTGGACTCAAGATGTTGGGCAAAATGATTGTCAATAGGTTGATCTAATACCAATACATCATAACCACGATCACCAGCCGCAGATATCTGGGCATGGTATTGAGCAGGTGCATGGGTGTACAGGTAAATGACCTCTCCGTTTTTGTTGGTTTGATTGACTTTGATTTTGTCCCGATATTCATTAAGAGTATGATAGGCTCCATCCTGGCTTTTAAATAGAGCGAATCCAACCGCTTTTTCATAAAATTTTTCGTCTGTGAGCATGCCATATTTTACGAAAGGACCGATGTCATTCCACTTGGATTCAAAACCAGGGCGATCGTTTTTAAATAGCTCTTCTAGTTTTTCGGCGACTTTTTTGGAGATATAGCTGGTGATTTTCTTCACCTGCCGGTCGCTCTGGAGATAACTGCGGGATACATTGAGCGGGATATCTGGTGAGTCGATCACTCCATGCAGCATCATCAGAAAATCAGGTACGATATCTTTCACTTCGTCAGTGACATAGACCTGGTTACTGTACAGCTGAATTTTATTTTTTTGCCAATCCATCCCCGTCGTCATCTTGGGGAAATAAAGAATTCCGGTCAGGTTAAAGGGATAATCAATATTGAGATGTATCCAGAATAAAGGTGGCGCGCTGAACAAATATAAATCGCTATAGAACTTCTTATAGTCTTCATCTGTCAGATCGGTGGGGGATTTTTTCCAGATCGGGTGAGTGATGTTGATGATATTATCTACTTCTGTCTTCTTCTCTTTTCGATCCTCCCCTTCTCCTTCCCAGTCGTATTCTGTTTTGGTACCAAATCGAATAGGGAAGGGTAAAAATCTGCAGTATTTTTTGAGTAGATCTTCGATCTTGTTTTTTTCAAGATATTCTTTACCATCTTCATTGATGTGTAAGATGATGTCTGTGCCACGGCTCTTTTTCTTAACCTCTTTGAGCGTGTATTCAGGACTGCCATCACAAGTCCAGAGGATAGGTGATTCGTCTTCATTATACGACTTGCTGAGCACATCGACCTTGTCGGCAACCATAAAAGCAGAGTAAAAACCAAGTCCAAAATGGCCGATGATATTAGCCTCGCCTGAATACTTTTCGATAAAGTCCTGAGCGGATGATAAGGCAACCTGATTGAGGTATTTTCTGGCTTCGTCGGCACTCAGCCCGATGCCTTGATCCCTGATGGTCAGGGTTTTCTTTTTTTCATCGATCAGGATGTCGATGGTCAGATCCCCAAGATCCCCTTTGACCAATCCTTTAGAGGACAAGGTCTGCAGCTTGGAAGTCGCGTCAATGGCATTGGATACCAATTCTCTTAAAAAGATTTCCTGATCAGAATAAAGAAATTTTTTAATGATTGGAAAGATATTTTCGGTTTGAACCGCTATTTGGCCTTTTTCACTCATGGCTATTTGATTTTATGTTGAAATATTAGATGCTTAAAGCCAATGACAAAGGCTATGCCATTGGAGAAATACCTGACAATTTGACGAGTAAGGAATGAGCCGGGCTCGATAAAAGCCAGAAAGTCAGTATTTTTCTTAACTTTTGGGTGCAGGTTTTTTGGCAGCAAAATTTTGCCTGTTCCACCAATCATTTTCCAGATTGTTAAGATGAGTCTTACGGGCACCGCCCCAGCCATGTCGGACATTCGGATAAACCATCATCTCAAACTGCTTGCCGGTCAGTTGTAACTTTTCAATAAGGTGGAATGTATTTTGCATATGTACGTTGTCATCTGCACTACCATGTACAATAAATAATTTTCCTTTAAGTTGATCTGTATAATTCAATACATCGCCGGCTTCATAGCCTTCAGGATTGTCTTGTGGTGTGTCCATGTAGCGCTCTGTATATACATTGTCATATAATCTCCAATCGATGACGGGTGCAAAAGACATACCATGTGTAAATAAATTAGGAGCTTTGGTTAGAGCCAGCGCGGTCATATAACCACCATAACTGCCACCTTCGATGGCGATATGGGTAGTGTCTATGTAAGGTAATGTTTTGAGCCATTCTGCGACCTTACTATAATCGTGGATTTCCCATTTGCCAAGGTTGCGGTGCATAAAATCCAATCCTTTTTTGCCAAACTTACCGGAGGCCCGGTGATCTGTGGATAATGTGATGACTCCCTGGTTGAGCAATTTATTTTGGGTATTGTCACGGTAGGCATTTCTTAAGGTGCCTGCATCAGGACCACCATAAATACTGAATATCACGGGATATACTTTGCCCGCTGCTTTGCCTTCTTCAAAGTCTGCCGGTAGCGTCCATACTACCGGCAGATCGAAGCCATCGCCAGAGGGTACGGTAAAATATTCGGTTTTGAGCCCTGCTATTTTGTTGGGATCGGGAGAAGATCCTATATCTCTTAGTTTTTTCCCTTCGGTAGTGGCCACATACATGGCTTTGGGTGATTGCAGACTACTCCAGGAATCAATAAAGTAAGTACCTCCCGGAGATAAGCTCGCCTGATGAGTACCCTCTCCCTGAGACAATTGTTTTAAAGAGGATCCGTCCAGTTTGATGCTGTATAACTGTTTGTTGAGTGCGAAGTCACCAGTACCAGTAAACAGGATTCTGTTTTTAGATTCGTCTACTTCTACGATGTCATTGATCCTCCATTTATATTTAGTCAGTTGGCGGACTTGTTTGGATTGTTGGTCATATTTATAAATATTCCACCATCCATCTAAAGGGTGGATCATCAAAAAACTATTATCTTTTAAAAACCAGATATCTTCATGAAATTCTACCCACGTAGGATATTTTTCATCAAATAAAAATGTCTTGGATTTTTGCTGAATATCATAACTGTAAAAGCTAAGGTGAGTCTGATCCCGATTGAGTTCCTGAAAAATCAACTGTTTGCTGTCAGGTGTCCAGAAAGGCCAGGCAGTATACATGTCTGCTGTGGCATCTTCCTCTATTTTTGTAATCGAACCGGTGCTCAGGTGCACGATCTCCATATGAACCAAAGGATTGGGATCTCCAGACTTAGGATAATGCTCCATCTCGAGACTGCCATGCACACCTTCAGATCTATACACTGGAAATTTTGGTACAGGGTTGTCATCTGAATGGAGATAGGCTATCCGGCTACCATCCGGGCTCCACCAGAATGCTCTGTATCTGGAAGATCTGCCCAGGATCTCTTCATAATAGACCCAGGAGGCATAGCCATTGTAAACATCTTCGTTGCCATCCGTGGTCAATTGTTGATGTAGATTTTTTTGAAGGGAGACCACCCAAAGATTTCCGCCTTTGACATATGCTATGCTTTTGCCGTCAGGAGAAAAAGCAGGGACTTTTTCTTCCAATGCATCCGAAGTCAAAGCACGCAAGGTTCCATCAAATAGAAAAAGATCATTTTGTTTTTTTAATAAATAATGTCCCTCTGGCGAAATACCCCAACTATAAGATCTGAGGCTATCTGGCAGCTTGATAGTTTGAGGCGCAATATATGGAGTACTCTGGCCTGAGGCTGCATTTACTTTATAGGTTCCGGTGACCATGTTATCCATCCTGGACTCGAGATAGTTATTGTCATCCAGCCAGCCGGTTATATTAGGAAGACTTTGTGTTTGTGCATGAAATAAAAAGCAAACGATCAAAGCTGTGAGGAATTGTTTCATATAAGGTAGAGATTGAAAATTTTTAATTTGGAGATTTATATAAACAAATTTTATGCTTCAAAAATGATGTTTTTTTTCTCCAATAAGAAATTTGAATTACAATTGAATACCAAAAGCTACTCAGTTTCTTTTAAAATCAAAGCAGTTGTCCGGTTGTAGATTTCTTGTGCGCGATCGGGACTGGAGCCGATAGACAGTATACCCAGCTTGCCATGTTGAGCAATGGCGCCAATCAGGTGGAACATGACTCCTTCCTGCGTAGTAGCATCAAAATGCAGGCCATTGCAGATAGCCACATCGATCAGATCTGTGGGGGTCAGTTTTTTGAAATTGTCATATGTCAGGGCGTCAGTAGCCATATAATACCTGGTCTGTCCATTGGGCATTATGTATTCGCCGGCTGTATAATTATAATGACCATTTGTGAGCAATTGTAACATGAGATAAGGATGGGTAGTGCCCCCTTTACGCAGATTGATTTCTATTGCATAGTGATCCCAATGATCGTCTTTTTTGACCGAGACAAAGTCTACGCCAAACCTACCCAATACGCCCAAGGTAGCCATGTGAGCAGCTACTTTATAACCAAGAACTCCTATTTCTTTTCTATATGCCGGATCAGCTGGAAACCTTGCCCCTAGATACACCTGGCCGGACTCTCCTCCCAGGATTTGATCGTGGGTAGACGCTATCTCTATCTCTTTCAGTGGATTGATGACACATTGCACAGAAGGGGAAGTCTTGATATCACCATCTATGAATGCTTCCAGCACACCGCCCATCGAAGCCATCTTAGAAAGGAATAGATCAATGGAGAGATCTTCTGCGACTGTTTTAAGATCATTCAACAAGCTATCTGATGTGACCTGTTTGTTTTCCTGATATTTATACACTGCATTGCCGTCACCAGAAAAACCTTCGTTGAGTTTGAGTACCGCCTTTCTAACCTCAGGATGTTCTGATTTTAATTGGTTTAAAGCATGAATCAGATCATCCACCGTGTATAAATTTTCAAAGCCTGGAGGCATTGGAATGCCAGCCTGCCGGAATATCTCCCGACTACCTGTCTTGGATCCCCAATGAGACAAGTCAGATGGACATCCATACAAGGGAAACCCCAGCGCTAATGCTAGTTTTTCCTCCAAAGGGGTAACATTAAAGGCAGCTATATGAGCTACATGATCCGCAGGCACCAAAGCTTTTATCTGGGTCAATAACCTTGGCTTGCTCAGTATCTTGGCAGTCAATGAAATGTTGGAACTGTCATAGCAGGACAGTAGGGTCAGTCGCTGCCTCGCATGCATCGCTGTCACTCCGGGGATCAAATGGAGGTAATAATCTACGATGACATCATCTATTGGGGTGCTGGTGATATAAATAACCCTCGTACGCGGCATGCGCAGGAGCAGGAGCAGGCAGAGCAATCGCTCTTCGTAATGTATATGACCAGATATTTTGGACAGAATCTCAGTATCCATTGTCAGGCTAGGCACAATGATGACCGTCTTAGGAGCCAGAGAGTTGGGAAACTGGATTTGAAATTGGCCTATCAGCTGCTCCTGTTGTTTTATAAATTGGTTTTTTTCTTGATCTGTGAGCATAAATTCTGAAAGTTGGTCCATCGGTAATCTATGATGTTTTTTTTCAATAAAATCAAATTCAAAGAAAACAATTTATAAATATATAGAGATTAAAATCATTATCTTCATTGAATTCATATCCCTTTTAAAAACGCTCTTCATATGTACCCGATCATATCAAAATGGACTATTCTGGACCACTTTCGGAATGAGGCTATCGCGGCACTCAAAGCTTTAGCCATAAAAGTTCAGCAAGCCGAGCCGGACACCTGGGCCTATACTGTGCATACTCCGGATTTTAACCAACCCAGCCTGCCAACACCCGCTGCCGGGGAGGTCATATTTTTTGAGATATACAAAGACGAAGCAGCTTTTCTTTCACATGTCAGTGGTCCGGTATTTACAGACTTCGTGGCTACATTTGGTGATATGTTTTTATCAAGTCATGGCAGGCCTTATACCACCCTGGAGATCATGATTCAGGAGGCAGGCTTTTTTAGACCGAATTGCCTGCCTTAAGCTTACAAGGTTTTTTGGTAGGTGCGTCTTCGTTTATGCTGTCGATACTCATATCCCTTCCAAAGCAGCTGCACCTGTACATTGGTCTCCAGTTCTGGATTGGACTCTACCTTTTTTATTCCATGCCGGATCGCGGCACTGGTGATCTCATAAAATATAAGTGCATGGACCCCTTTGTTTCGCCAGGCTGGGTCTGTGCCGATCAGATATAAGTCCAGGCGATCATTGTGACGCAAAGATCGCCACAGATGATACCAACCGGTGGGAAACAGCCTGCCCTTTGCTTTTTGAAGTGCTTTACTCACGGAAGGGAGCGCGATGCCAAAAGCTATCAGTTCATCGTGTGCATCAGCCACCAGGGATATAAACTCCGGTTTGAGAATTCGTGAATATTTACGAACATATAATTTGACTTGTTCTGGTTCGAAGGCAACAAATCCATGCAGATCCCGATGGGTCTTATTGATCAACTCAAACATTTTATACGCGTATTTGGTCGTTTCATCCTTACTACGGATTTGTATGGTATGAAGGTTGTACTTTTCTTTGAGGATATCATTGAATTTGATAAACCTTTCGGACAAGACTGTCGGACACTCTAGTTCGTGCTCTATCCAATCTACTGCTTTGGTATAGCCTATGGATTCCAGATGCGTAGCATAGTAGGGTGGATTGTACATGGTCGCCATGGTAGGAAGCTGATCAAAACCTTCGACCAACAAGCCTGCTTTGTCCAGGTTGGTAAAACTCATCGGACCCTCTATCTCCTGCATCTGTGATTGACGGGCCCAGGTCTCGATCACTTCAAGTAGAAGTTCGGTGACTGCCGGATCGTCTACTACATCATACCAGCCAAACCGGGCCTTTGACTTGCCATACAGTTTGTTTTCCCGGTGATTGATGATGCCCGCAACCCTGCCTTTGACGACATTATTTTCTATGACGACAAATAATTTGAGCTGGCAATGTTGTAGCACAGGATTGTGCACCGGTGAAAACATATCATATTCATCAGCCCACAATGGAGGTACCCAATAAGGATGGTCTTTATATAAGTCAAAAGGAAATTGGATAAATTGTTTTAATTCCTTTTTATGGAGATGATTTATTTCTACAAGTTCTAAACCCATTATTTATTTCTATTCAATAATTCTGTCAATAAAGTTTCGAGATTTGTTTTTCGACTTTGAGCGACTGAGATCGAGTCGAGTGCTTTCATTGATTTTTGGCCATAAGACTGAACCATGTTTTTGACAAATGAAGGCACCTGGTATTTTTCAAACAAATGTAATACGCCCGATATTTTTTCGTCAGAAGGTGTCTGTATTTGATACCAGTTTAATAGTTGATTGCGGTCAGTTTCGTTCGCTTCTTGCAGGCAGTGAATAAACAAAATGGTCTTTTTATTTTGCAGCACATCTCCACCTTTTATTTTGCCACTTGTAGGACTGAAAGCATCCAGATAGTCATCCATCAATTGGAATGAGATCCCGGCGTTGATACCCGTCAGATATAAGGCATCCAGATCACTGGCAGGCGCACCTGCTGTATATCCTCCCATCTGCAAAGATGCTCCCAGCAGCACGGCTGTCTTATCCTGGATCATCTGGATATATGCGGCTTCGCTCACGTTCATTGTCGATTCAAAATTGATATCCCGCTGCTGACCCTCACACACTTCTGCTCCGGTTTTGTTGAGCAATTTGATCATTGGTAATGCTTTAGAGGCATCATATCCGGCCAGGAGTTCATAAGAATGGATCAGCATCCAATCACCGGAGAGGATCGCAGCATTAAGATCATACTGCATATGGACGGTAGGATGATCGCGGCGCAGGGGAGATTCGTCCATGATATCGTCATGCATGAGCGAAAAATTGTGAAAAACCTCCATCGCTAAGGCCGCCGGCAAGGCCAGGTCTACTTCGTCGTGATAAAGTTGATGCGCCACCAGGGTACTCAGAGGCCTTATCCGCTTTCCACCAAGATCCATCAGGTATTGTGCCGGGGCATAAAGCTCTGCTACCGTACCCTTAAAAGCATGTGCTCTTCGATAAGATTCAAACAGTTGGCCCAGTTCTGGTAATGAAAGCATGGCGGAAAAATAAGGAAATCTTGCGGAGCAGCACAGACTGGATAGATTTTGGGGGTACCATTCATTTTATTGCTGCTGGCTATCTACTCGTTTGGCTCCAGGTTTATTTTCAATTTTCCTTCAGTGGGCTCCAGACATTAGAGTCAGAAGAACCAAATAAAACCTTTTGAAGGTGCAAAGGAAAATTTGTTCCAATGAGAAGAAAGTATTAGGGTAGACAAAATATTTTCCACGAAAGTAACTTCTTCTACAAAGAGTAAGAAGTCTACCACCAATGTTTATGTGGAGTGCAGAACTTTCTGCGCCACAAAAGGGTCGAGCACGATACCTCTCTTTTGCAAATGAGCTGTTAGGCTTTTGGCTTTCTTTTCTTTTCTTTCAGGCGAGTTTAACAAAGTTATCTTCAAGTTTTACGTTAAAGTTTATCTCTGCTTTTAATGCTTTAAAGACTTTCAAAATGGTATCAATTGTAGCACTGTTAGCACTGCATTCAAGTTTCGAAATTTGAGCTTTCTGAACTCCTACAAGTTTGCCAAGTTCTGCTTGTGTCAAATGTCTTTCCTGTCTTGCTGATTTAATCATTTTTCCCAAAACATCCATACGAAGTTCATATTCATATTCGTCACGGTCAGTGGTTCCAACTTTGCCGATATACTTTTCCTTCATTTCGGCAAGCGAATAAGTCTTGATTTCTTTTGATGCCATGTGATTATTTTTTCGGTTTGTTATTGAAATAGTTGTCTTTTAATCTTACTGCAAGGTCGATTTCATTTTTTGGCACTTTGTCTACCTTTTTGATGAAACCGTGGGTCGCAATTACTAAAGTTTCTTTATTGTCTGTCTTATCCCAAAATGCAAGAAGTCTGATTTGAAGTCCTGCGTATTTAGCTCGAAACGCCCTAATATCATTATGAAGTTTCTTTAATAGTCTTGGATCATTCGTCTGTTCAGCAAGATCAATATTGTAAAAGATTTTTTTGATTGTTTTAGGCTCAAGCCCTGAAAGGAACTCGTCTGCTTCTTCCAGAAATCTTGTTTCAAAATATTTCACACAATAAAGTCTTGGAACATGTCACAAAGATGATAGAAAAGTTTCTATATTTAGAAACAAAAAATTCGAATTATTTCTGTCCATTGGTTTTAGGCTGACGCCCACCATGTAAATCATTTCACCTCTGCAATACCACTCACAAAACCTTCACCCCATCCGTTACAAACACTCTCGTACTGGTCGTATAAGTGCCACCGTTAGAGTCTTTATATTTCAAGTCAAGGTAAAATGCATGATAGCCTTTTTTTGGATATGGAATCATAACTCTAATATCTGGCAATTTGTCCAATTTTATATTTCTGCTCAACCATAGATTATTTCTAAAATCTCTGTCGGATGAGGTCGTATACCAAAGTCGAGCTTCGACCAGGTCTGTCGTCACCGGATTTACTTCCAGCGATAATTTTCCATTGGCTGGCACCACTTTCCAGGTTGCTAATGGATATTCTTTATTCATGATGGTCGTACCGAAAAACGCGCTCAATGCCTCAAATGCCTGCTTCCCATCCCCCAGATTATGACCTGCATTGGGCACATAATGAATCAGGTTTTTACCCGGAATTTGATCATAATAATGTTTGATGGCATCAATCGTCCAGTATTCGTCATTGGTACCGATAAATATCATTTTTGGAACCGTCAGCTTGCTGCGATATGAATATGGGTCTATCATATCGTTGATGGTTTTGCCCTCCTCGGTGGCAGCACTTTGCGGAATACCTAGTTTTACATAGTCATCTATTTGTTCACTGTATTCACCGTAGGTCTCGTACTGATAGTTGAGTGTGGCAGGCATATTAAGCATATCTATCACCATCGGAGCGATGGCCTTCACCCGACTATCGTCTATGGCCGCCGTCAGCCAGGTGGTCCAGCCACGTTTCGAGGCACCTGTGACCACAAAATTGTTGACCATTACATTGGCTTTAAGCTTCGTAAATTCCTGCACAGCATCCATGGCTTTCACGGCTGATTTGACCATCGGAAAAAGCAAGGGGAATGAATAATCTTTGTTTTGTTTAAACTGATGCAAAGTATAAGAAATCAGTGCATCTTCAGTCAGATTGCCATAAAGCGGTTGATTGGGGACTTGTTTGATCAGGGCTACAATCGCTTTGTTTTTATTAGAAATACCTGCTAACGAAGCCCATGATCCATCTGTTTTGCTCCAGTTTGGCTGTTCGTCTTTGTTTGACCCTCCCGAAATAAATAGCATGGCTCCATCATATTTTATTTCACCGGGTACAAAAACCGTAAGTTGATGTCGCCAGGTATATTCACGCCATTTTTGCGAAGTCAGTAGCAAATGATAACCTTTGACACCTCCCAATTCTATCGAATCTTTTAGTTCCCATTGATAAGTCTGATCGCCATTTTGAAGATAACTTTTTAGGGCTGATTGGGGAGTAATTGTGCTTTGGGAAAATACAAATGAAATGGATATCAGGTAAAATGATAGAAGCAAAGAAAATTTTATATGACTTATTTTCATTTATAAATAGTTTTTGAGTTGGCAGTAGTTTTTTTATTTCTCTATTATTTTTCGGACCATCCGGGCTTTAAAAAATCAATTATTAATGGGAACAGCCACATAAGAACCATTCAAAATCTTCCAAATTCCATTTTCCTTAATAATGGTGAAGTAGTCAAAATTGTTTGATTGGGATGTCCCATCTCTTATTACCACTGCGTCAGCTTTTACGAATGCCAACATGCCGTGGTCCATATGGATGGTATATTTAGAAACGGGTTCAGTGTATTTTTTGGGATTACTTCTGGATTTTAAGAGGTCCAAAAACTCTGAAAATGAAAATGTAAAAGATTCCCACTTTCCATTTCTGAATGAAGCACCTCCAATGTTTGCTTTTGCACAAAACATTTCAGGCATTGCGTCGATATCATAATTGCCGGCCGCTGTTAGAAATCGTTCTATCAGCGATTTTACAGCAGCTTTGTCGGATTCCATCTCTGTTGAGTCAGTCTGCGCTGAGGACATGAGGCTGTTTGTAAATACGGCTAACAATATTATTATTCTTCTCATTTTCTTTGAAGCTTTGTTAATTAATTTTAATTAGTGTTGCAATTACCATGGACCATGCTGCTTCACCTGATAAAAGCGGGCCCCGTCAAATCGATAGAGTCCTTGTCCGGTACCCCACCACATATGTCCTGACTTGTCCTGATACATACTTTGCACACAACAGGTAAGCCCGTCTTGTGCTGTAAACACAGTAAACGCTTTTGGATTTGGCAAGGGAATGGATGGATCATACCTCGTAGTACTGCCTCGGGCTGTAACCCAAATAATACCCGAGGCTTCAATATAAATGCCCCAAATCTCTGTTCCACCTAATCCGTCTTTGGCGGTGATATCTGTAAAAGTTTCCCCCTGCCCGTATCCGCCATTCCCGCCCGATCCGGCACGGGTTGGCTGGTGTGTGTCATATTTGCAAATCCCATTTTTCATAGTAAACCACATATTACCGGCATTGTCCTGGGCCATGCCTCCCGCATAGTTTTCCCCTAATTTTTCCTTTTCTGCAATATTGGTAATGGCATGTCCGCCCGGAGTGTTCGATGCCGAAGGGTCATAACGAAAAACACCTTTGTCAGAAGAGGCAAACCAAATGGTTCCACTTCTGTCTTCCATAATGCCAGCAACATTGATTGGCTGAAGCTGCTTAAACAAGGAAAAACTTTGTTCTCCTGCACTATCAGCGGCCGGGTCATATCGAAAAACGCCGGCATGAGTACCTACCCAGACAGTACCCGATTGGTCGACCAGGATGCTTTTGCGACTGATATCTATATGGCTCAGTCCATCTTTTTGATTATAATTTCTAAATTTATTTTCGTGGCCATCTGGTAGGCTTGCCTCATATTTATATACGCCCTGGTCAGTACCAAACCAAAGGTTGCCATTTTTGTCTTCATTGATCGCAAAAACAGAGTTGCTATAAAACCCATCAGCATTGGAAAAATAGGTCAATGTTTTATTATTGTATCTCACTACACCTTCAGCTATAGTGCCAAACCATAAATTTCCTTTCGAATCCTGGAAAATACTTCTGATATATTGACTGACTAAGGTTGTATCAAAATCAGGAGCCATAGCAACGGCCTTAAAGTTTTTTATTACCTGTGGACTTTGATTGGATGTATTTGGATCTTTAAAGGTGTTTGTTTTTTCTTGTCCATTGCAGGAAGTAAAAATTGTCAAAAATCCAAATAATAATATTTTTTTCAATGCCATATTTGTAATTTTTACAGTTATAATAGTTTGATATGTTCATTTGTTTGCTAGTCATGCAACATTAGTACAGGTGATCAATATCCCTGAAAAAAAAGTTAATACTTAAAATTAGGTAAATTTTATGAGGCTCTAATGAAGGATGTTTTCGGTCGCATCGTACATCCTTCGCATTTTTATGCTTCTCTTAGAATTTTTTCCATTTTTCTTCCTTTCGCCAATTCGTCGACTAATTTGTCGAGATACCGCACTTGTTTAGTAAGAGGATTATCAATTTCTTCTATTCGATATCCACAGATCAATCCTTTAATCTGATCAGCGTTTGGGTGCAATTTTGCTTTTTTAAAAAATGTGTCAAAAGTTGCCTTCGCTTCAATCAGTTCTATTAGTTTGGTATCATCAAATCCTGTCAACCATTCAATCACTTGATGTAACTCCTCTTTGGTCCTTCCTTTTTTCTCCACTTTAGTAACGTAGTGCGGATAGACAGAGGCAAAAGTCAATTTTGCCATTCGTTCATTATGTTCAGGCGTGATCTCCATTTTATTTCAATTTGATTGGATTAAAGTTATGGGTTTAATTTTATGATTTTATTTTTCCATTTAGAGGGCAAAAGCTTTTTCGAACCCTATAAGGCAAAACGACTTTAGTCAACTTATTAATAGCTGTAAGATATAAAAGTGATTATTTATTTTAAAAGGTGACATTTTGCTAAATGGTTACCATCACAGACAAGGAAGCGGATCGGCCATATCCATTTACACCCGATCCGTGAAACCTATAATCCTGGTTGAAAATATTGAGAAGGTTGAGATCGATATTAAAGCGTCCTATTTCATAATTGGTATTGATATTAAAAATATTCCAACCCGGAGTGCCGCCGATGGGAATCCGATTATCTTCTTTATCCCCGGCAGCCAGCCGGTCTTGTTTAGCTGCAGATTGCCATTCAAGGTTGATCCAGCAGTCTTTGAGCTTATACACGACTGCCAGACGACCGAAAAGAGGTGGAATCCTTCGGATAGGTTCGTTGCGGGTAATATTCTGACCATAGGTATAAGTCATCGCGCCACTAACCATCCATGATTTATTGAGTTCCAGATCCCATGCGGTTTCAACCCCCTGAATATAAGCACGTTCAACATTCTTTTTTTGATATACCGGGTAACCCTCAATGCTGTCCCCAACCATCCTGTTTCGCACAATTAGGTTGTATAACTCATTGCGGTACAGGTATAATTCACCTCTGAGTTTGTGATTCTGGTATTTATAGCCCATCTGATACTGCAATGAGTGCTCTGGTTGAAGGTCAAAATTGGGCGTTTCGTAACGGAAATCAACAATTCCCAATGTACCAAGGTCATCAATATTAGGTGACCTGAAACCTGTATTCATAGAGACAAACAAATTAGATTTTTTATTCAACTTCCGGAGTATTGCCAAGTTGCCGACGAGTGCAGATGGAGTCAGTTTGGTAGGGCCTACAGCCTCATCTTTAACTTTATTGATATACGTATTTAACCGTGCTCCGGCTGTAAGATTCCAATTATGCAGCTCAAACGTATGCATGCTAAAAGCTGCAATGCTCGTCATAGTGGCCCCATCGGGATATAGTCCGCGTTTTAATACTGCCACATCAGTTGACAGATCTTTATCGGTACGGCTGCTGCGGACCATATCATTGTATACTTCGAGTCCGGTGTTTGCCGACCAGCCATTTCTGCCTGATGCAAACGCTTCTGCCGAAAATGAAAATGAACGCACTGCGTCATTCTCATTGCGTAAAGTGGACGATCCGTTTTTGAGAAGTTCCCTGCCTTCCTCATTGTGCTGGGTAGAAGCCGTGAATACTGCAGATTTCAATATTCCTGCGTTAATCTTCTGTTGTAGCCTTATATAAGCCAATTCTCGTTTTTGGGGATCCATTTTATTAACAGCAAAGTTTTCAAGGACTACTTTATGATACACCGGTACATCGCTCTGATGTACCCTTTGGTAAGCCATGGTAAGATCGGTTGAGGGGGATAGAAATATTTTACCTTTTAAGTCGAAATCAAATTCCCGATAGCCGGTTGGAGTTTGCCGGCCAGTAGTGTCACCACCGACCAGGTCGCCAAAATTCCGCGCGGTGATTCCGGCCCTGAAGGCAACTTTTTTATTCCGGTAATTTACATCACCACGTAGGCTCTGCTCCATACCATGTGTTGCAATCCTCGTAAGCAGCGTGCTTTCCCAGGTTGGCTTTTCTGCGACCAGGAGTTCGTGACTGAATGCCTGTATAGTGCCGCCTATTGCATCAGAACCATACTGGACAGAACCACTTCCACGCAAGACTTCGATTTTTTCAATGCTAAAAACATCAATGGTATTAAAATATTGATTTGGCCCGTAACGCATAGTAGCATTACTGAGCCTGATGCCGTCCACAAGCAGAAGAGTCTGATTACCGGTTAAACCGCGTAGAAAAGCAGAACCACCACCATGATTTGTCTTCTGTACAAATACTCCAGGTGTCTGCAGAAGGGCCTCAGGAGCAGTCCGTAACTGAAATTTTTGAATTGATTTATGGTCGATCACGCTGATTGCTTCAGGTGTTTTTAGCTGGAGTGACCCATATCTGTTAGCCGAGATCACCACCTCCGCCAGAGATTGTGAGGGAAGTGAATCCAGGCCCGGAAGTGAATCATTCTTCTGGGCAATCAATATTCCGGGAAGAGATGATAGAGTAAACGAACCAAATATTAT
>OBID01000104.1_pt1 | contig 36749 bp, 35 predicted proteins | sample 1519781 | NCBI WGS metagenome assembly OBID01 (sample SAMEA3991478, study PRJEB22521) | metagenome | biome: anthropogenic terrestrial biome; feature: sewage plant; material: sludge | place: Sweden | collected 2012-09-26 | reverse complement strand
ATCGACGGCACAGTCTGGGTCGTCGAGACCAAGGGACGAGAGGAGTTGGATCTGCCGCAGAAAATGGCGCGGCTCAAGCTGTGGTGTGCCGACGCGACGGCTGCCGAATCGAACGGACGGCGGTACGACTTCGTCTTCGTGGATCAACTAGGAATTGAAAAACATACGCCGGGCACGTTTGCCTCGCTCGCATCGAGCTTTACGGAGTACAAACACAAATCATGATGACGCTCCGCCAACTCGCTGCCGAACCGCCCGCGTTGCCCACGCAGACGACCTGGTATTTGACCGATCTCGCCGAGGCCAGAGGCAAGCAGGAATTGTTCACCCGCCAGTCGTCGCAGAAGAAACCACGGCCGTGTACTGGCTTGTTCCACCCTCTCCTTCACCGACTCATGACCGCGTCGAATCGCGTCCACGATCCGGATCTGTCATTCATCCAACAGGATGCCCGAGCATCATGACCTCATTGACACAGGCCTATCTGGCCAAGCTGGTCGTTCCGCAGCGGATCATTACGATGATTCGCAAGCTGGGCGAACACAAGGGCAAACAGGAGCTCTATAAGAAGCAGGCGCCGGAGATGCTGGAGAATCTCCGGCAGGTGGCCTTGATTCAGAGTACCGAGTCCTCCAACCGTATTGAAGGCATTGTCGCGGACGACAAGCGGCTGCGGGCCATTGTCGAAGAGAAAGTGAAACCTGCCAACCGTTCCGAATCAGAGATCGCCGGCTATCGGGATGTGCTCAATACGATCCACCAGAGTCATGCGGATATTCCCTTTACCGAGCGTGTGGTCCTCCAGCTCCACCGCGACTTGATGAAATATGCCGGTGGTCATGGTGGCGTATGGAAGGCCACGCAGAACGAAATTACCGAGACGTTGCCGGGAGGGAACACGCGTGTCCGGTTTACACCGGTCGCCCCGCATCTGACCGAGGAGTTCATGCGGACGTTGCATGGGCAATTCGCTAATGTGGAACGGGTGCGAGAATTGGATTCGCTGCTCCTCATTCCCTTCTACGTGTTGGATTTTCTCTGCATCCATCCCTTTCTGGATGGCAATGGGCGGATGGCTCGCCTGCTTGCGTTGCTGCTGCTCTACCAACAGGGCTATGAGGTTGGACGGTATGTGAGTCTTGAGCGGATCATCGAGCAGTCGAAGCAGTCCTACTACGACACTCTGTATCAGTCATCACAGGGATGGCACGAGGGCCAGCATGACGTTCTCCCCTGGACGGAATACTTTCTCGGGACCCTTCTGGCGGCCTACGACGAATTCGAAAGCCGGTTCGGCACGATCAGCAAGGGGCACGGCAGCAAGACCGATATGATCCGCAATGCGATAGACGGTTTTATCGCCGACTTCAGTATTACTGAGGTTGAAAAGGCCTGCCCTAAAGTCAGCCGGGACATGATTCGCCATGTGCTCGGCCAACTCCGGGAGGCCGGCGTCATTATTCCGGTCGGGAAAGGCCGCGGGGCGAAATGGCGTAATGCGCAGCCGAAATGGGGTAATAAGTGAGGGATTATTGCCCTGTTTCTAACGGTTCTTACCGCATGTATGCCCGAGGCATGGCGGTGGAAATGGGTAGTACCCGATCAAATGGGTGCTGAATTGGGTACTACCCTTAAAAGAGGGTAAGAGAGAGGGTAATAGCTGAGACATGGCGCGACCGCACGATTCTGAAAATACGACCTCTCCGACGCCGAGAAGCGCGACCTCATCAAGCTCATCGAGCAGGGCAAGCCGCTGCCGGAAAAGTATCGCTTCCTCCTGTTTGCCGACAAGCGCGAAGTCGAACTGGTGTGGAACGGCAAATCCCGCGAAGTCTGCACTGCAGTCCTGCCCTTTCAAACGCTGGAGCACATCGACGAGCCCCGGAAAGAACAGCGCGGCGATGGGGAGTTGGATCTCGATATGGGCGGGCGGGCAGGTCAAGGGCTGGACCAACAAACTCATCTGGGGCGACAACAAGCTCATTCTTTCGTCCCTCAAGGCCGGGGCGCTTCGACGCCAGATCGAAGAGGCTGGTGGCCTCAAGCTCATCTACATCGACCCGCCCTTCGACGTGGGCGCGGACTTCAGCATGGACATCGAGATCGGCGGTGAGACCTTCCACAAGGAGCCGAACCTCCTCGAACAGATCGCCTACCGCGATACCTGGCCGCTATGTCATTGCGGTCAAAGTCATCGACATCTTCGGCAACGACACCATGACGCTCATGCCTGTGACAGTGGGGTGATTGGCCCAGCAAAGCCGTGTGTAACTGCATTGATCCGGGCAGGTGGAGCGTTCACCCACTGCACGGCTCCCCGTCGGCTGTCTCGCACGAACAATCCAGACACCCATGCACGGAACAGGTGCCGCAGGCCTGTTCGATCCGGCGACGAAGCGCGGCCCTGGCTCGGTGCACGCGCACGGCCGCATTTTCGGCGGTGATGCCTGACTGCTGAGCGAGGTCTTTCAGTTTGCCTTCCTCCAGATCCACGATCCGCAGGGCTTCGCGATATTCCGGCTTGAGCGTTTCCAACAGGCCCGAGACACATCGGCAGATCTCCTGCCGCAATTCCGCTTCAGGCTCCTGCACATCCGGGAATTCCCGCCCCCAGGCTTCCATCGCTCGCGCAGTGGTGGACCGCTGCCGGTAGTGATCGATTACGGCATTGCGAAGCACCCGGTAGAACCAGGCGACGACCTTTTCGTCCTGCACGTCGCCCCCGCGCTCCAATCCACGGGTAAAGGCCGCTTGCAAAATATCTTCTGCCACAGCGCGAGATTCCACGCGCCGTTCCAGGAAGGCCAGGAACTCACGGTGTCCTTTCACCAGTTGCGCGATGGCCTCCGGCGAAAGTGCTGTCGAGGGGTTGGATTCGAGGTTCATGGGAGCAGCTTACCAAACTGTGTGCGGAACTGTAAGGTTTCCGGTGGCCCTCCGTCAGCCTCTGTGACGGCGCAATCACGCGTCGGCATCTCAAAGGAGACCCACATGGCCGAAATGAAAAAAACCACCGCGCAGAAGATTGCCAAGACAAGCTGTTGCGGAACCTGCGAATGCGCATCCTGTTCCTGCGGATGCCAGGCAAATGCCTGTCGCTGCGAGCAAATCAACTGCCAATGTGGTTGCCGCGCGCAAACTCCGGGTCGGTAGGGCGGTTGTGCCCCGCCCGCCGGACTGTGGCGGGCGGGGACACAGATTTCTACAGGCAGGGCCATGTGTGCCGGCGATGTATCTGGGCTTTCTTGTGGATCTTGCCCGGCTGGGGCATATTCCTTTCGAACGCGCCGGCTTTCCTGGTTCTTCCCGGCTTCGCCCTCTCTATGAATCGTTTCCAAATCGAACCGGAGGAAAGGGCGCTCACCCGCCTATTCGGCCTGGCATTCGTGACATATACGACTCAAGTGCGACGATGGAGATGATGTGGTATATGAGGGATCGTATATTGACCTCGAATCGTCCCGGCCATAGGTCGTTTCGATCGTCGTTTCTCGAAGAAACCGGCGGGAGCTAATTCCTCATGCGCTTTATCCACGCCTCCGACCTTCACATCGATAGTCCGTTACGTGGCTTGGACCGGTACGACGGTGCGCCGGTTGATCGGTTGCGTAGCGCCACCCGCAGTGCGTTGGAGCGGTTGGTAGACCGGGCGCTGACCGAGCGAGTGGATTTCCTCCTGCTCGCAGGCGACATCTACGACCGAGATTGGCAGGATTTTCACACCGGCCTCTTCTTTCGCGGTCAGATGGTGCGATTGGAGCGCGCCGGCATCCGCTGCTTCATCGTGCAGGGAAACCACGACGCGCAGGGGGTGATCTCGCGCCAGTTGACCCTGCCGTCGAACGTGACGGTCTTTTCGAGTCGCGCAGCTCAGACGATCCGGCTGGATGACCTCTCCGTGGCGATTCATGGCCGAAGTTTTCCGGAGCGCGAGGTGAACGAAGACCTGGTCCCGTCTTACCCGCCGCCGGTACCCGGGTTTTTTAATATCGGTCTGTTGCACACGAGTCTGACAGGGCGTGCCGGCCACGATACCTATGCGCCCACCGATCTGCCGACGCTGGTTGCTAAGGGATACGACTACTGGGCGCTGGGCCATGTGCACGCGCGTGAGGTGCTGAACGAGCGGCCGCGCATCGTATTTTGCGGCAACCTGCAGGGCCGTCATGCGAAGGAAACGGGCGCGAAGGGTTGCGAATTGGTCACGGTGGAAGCGGGACGGGTCGAGGCCGAGTTTATCGCGCTGGATGTGGTTCGTTGGAGTCAGCTCTCCGTGCCGCTCGATGGCGTGGACCGCTTGGAATCGCTTAACGAGGCCTTCGCCCGCGCGTTGGAACCGGTGCTGGCCGGGACGACGGATCGGCTGCATGCGGTGCGCGTGACGCTGACGGGATCGACCGAGTTGCACCGGTTGGAGGCGGCACAGCCGGGCACGCTCGCGGCGGCGATGCATGCGGCGGCGCAGGACATCGGCACGGCGGAGATCTGGATCGAGCAGGTGCGGCTGGATCTTTCCACCCCGCTGGATCGTGCCCGGGCTGCGCAGCGTCAGGATGCGGTGGGAGAGTTGGTCCGTCTGGTCGATACGATTGCGGGCGACGATACGGAATTGATGCGCCGGGCACAGGTTGAACTGGGCGACCTCCTTGGCGCCATGCCCGCGGAAGTCACGGCCGGTGATGTGCCGCGTCTCGACGATCCTGCCGAATTGCGAAGTCTCCTGATGGATGCGGAAGCCACAGTCTTGGCGCGCCTGTCCGCCTCCGGAGAAGAGGCATGAAACTCGCGCGCCTGTTGCTGCTCGCCTTCGGCCCTTTCACCAATAAGACGTTGGACTTTTCCACCGGCTCCGGCAATTTGCATCTGATCTATGGACCCAACGAAGCAGGCAAGTCGTCAGCCTTGCGGGCCATGACGGATCTCCGTTTCGGCATTCCGCTGCGCAGCCCGGACGACTTCGTCCACCCGGCCGGCGAATTGCGGATCGGCGGTGTGTTCATCGACCAGGCGGGCAGACCGGTCGGACTCATCAGACGCAAGGGCAGGGGGACGACCCTCTCTGGACTCGATGTCCGCACGGAACAGACGGATCCTGGTTTTGCCGTGGACAGCAGGTTGGAGCGGGAACTGACCGGCGGGTTAGAGCGCCAGGAATTCGAAGCCATGTTCGGGTTGAATCATGTCCGGCTTCGCGAGGGCGGCGCCGTGTTGCTGAGCGGCGAAGGCGATCTGGGATCAGCGCTGTTTGAGGCGAGCGCCGGCACCAGCGGCATTGCGGCGTTGCTGGCAGCCCTGGATGGCGATGCCAAAAAACTCTATAGCCAGCACGGTCGCGCGCAGAATGCCGTGATCAACGAGGCGCGCCGTCAGCTCGATGAGCAGCGGAAAGCCTGGCGCGAAGCGCAGACCAAACCGGCTGAGTGGCAGGCGTTGAATCGCGCGCATGAAACCGCCAAGGCGGCTCTCGACGACCTCACCAAGGCCTTGGAAACGTTGCGTCGGCGGGAGAACGAATTGACCGAACTACGCACGGTTGAACCGTTGCTGCGTGAGCATGATCGCCTGGCGGGCGCGCTCCAGTCCTATGCGGCGGTTCCCGATCTGTCCGAGCAGCAACGCGAGGAACGGCTGGCCGCGGAACAGGCGTTGCAGCGCGCGCAGGTAGATCTTCGAGAAGCCGAAGAGGAGCTTGCGCGTTGCGCCGCCGCGCTGGATGGACTCGTCATCGAACCGTTGTTGCTCGACCATGCCGAAGCGGTCGAGCGCCTGATCTCGGGCGTGGAAGCCGCGGCCAGAAACCGCCATGAAATCCATCAGCAAAATAGCCTCATTGCGAAGATCGAGGGTGAGCTGGAGTTGGTCGTGGAAAGGCTGGCGCCGGGCGTGGATCGGCGGACCATTCTAGCGGCCGTGCCTTCCGCCGCCGACCGTGTGGCGTTGGAGGGGCACCTTGCCGAGGTGAGTCGATTGGGCGAGCGGCTTGAAGGCTATCGTGAGCGTGCCGAAGCGTTGGATGCAGCCTTGCAACCGGCCAGCGCATTGCCCGATACAGTACCGGATTCACTGCACAGGCAGGCGTTAACGGCGGCACTACGAGCGGGGCAGGCACAGGGTGATGTGGTCAGGCAGAAGAGCGAGCTGGATCGCCGGCTTCGTGAACTGGACGGCCGGCTCACCCTGGCGCTTTCCGAACTCGGTCTCGAATCGGAGCAGGCGTTGCGTCGCAGCCAACCGCTTTTAGAGGCTCAGATCGCGCAGGCGAAACAGGATCTGACGGATATTGAGGTACAACTCACCAAGTGGCGTGACGAATCCGAACTGGTCGGTCGCGACCTCGACGGGCAACGGTTGCGGCAACGGCAGCTCGCTGCGGAAGGTGAGGTGGTGACGGCGGAGACGCTGCGCCAGGCCCGCGCCAAACGTCTTGAAGAATGGACGGCGATTCGTCGCACCTACATCGAGAGGACCGGCGGAACGGATCAGTTGGCGCTGGGGTTCGACGCCGCGAAGGCCTTGCCGGAGGCGTTTGAAGCGGCAGTGGGCGAAGCCGATCGTCAGGCGGACCTACTGCGTGCGGACACCAAACGCGCGGCCGGATTGGAAGAGTGCTCGGTGCGCATCGAGCAGATGGAATTGCGCCGCAAGGAACTGGCCGGTGAGATGGCTGCGCTGCGCCTGAAACGCGACGGGTTGCAAGGAGCCTGGCGGCAGCGCCTGACGCAAGCCGGGTTGCCGGACCTGGATCCCGAGACGTTGCGTGAATGGCAGGGGCGCCGGCATGAGGCGCTGCAGCTGGTTGAGCGTGTGACGGCCCTGCGTGCCGACCGCGACCGGTTGCTGGCCGATGCCGCAGGCTCCGTCGGAGCGATTATTGAAGGGTTGCGTGCCGTCGGCTGTTCTCCCGCCGCGACGCAAGCGGGAGAGGCGGAACAACTCTCCGCGCTGATCGAACAGGCCGTGCGTTGGGAACAATCGGCGACCGAAGCGGAGGCCGAGCAGCAGGCTCGTCTCAAGACGGCTCATACCCAGCGGATCGAGCGGGAGAAGGTCGGTCGTCAGGTGAGCGAGACCGAGGCTGAACGTCGCCGTCATCTGGACGCGCTGCAGGCCTGGCACACCAGACTCTTCCTCGCGGGCGACGCGCTGCCCGAAGCCCTGAAGTCGCGGCTCGACGAACTGGATGGGCTGGCACGACAGGCGTCGGCCTTAGCGGACGCGCAACAACGAAAGGCGCAACTACAGGCTGTGGTCGATGACCTCATGACACAGGCTGTGCAGGTGGCGGAGTTACTCGGGGAGGCGGTTCCCCGGGTGCTCGATGATTTTGCGGATCGTCTCCGCAAACGGTTGGCTGTTTCGCGGCAACATCAGCAGGAAGGGTATGCGCTCATTCGCGAGCGCACGAAGGCCCAGGAGAGGAAGCGACAGGCCGCGGCCGTACAGGTCACGGAGGCCGCCTTGTTGGCCGGACTCTGCACGCGCGCGAAGGGGGCCACGATCGACCAGCTGCCGGAATTGGAAGAGCAGGCGGCGAAAAAACGGGAGCTCCGGAAATCGCTCGCGCTCCTGCGCCAGCAACTGGCTCAGGCTTCGCTTCAGTCGGAAGGTGAGTTGAGGGCGCGTCTTGCGGGGTTGGATGTGCCGGCCCTTGAGGGCGAGCGTGAACGTTGCCGTACCGAGATGGTACGGCTTGAACAGGAACAGGCCGCGGCGCAACGGACGGAGGAGCAGGCCAGGCGAGCGTTGGAAGTCATCGACGCGTCGGATCGCGCGGCGTTGGCGCGTGAGGCGATGGAATCTGCGGCGGCGCGATACCGTTCGGCCATCAGGCCCTGGGCCAGGCTGAAATTCGCCCGCTCGTTGCTGCAGGAGGCGTTGAACCGGTTTCGTGAACGGGCCCAGGCGCCCATGGTGTCTGCCGCATCTGCCTACTTTTCGCTGATGACGGGCGGCGCCTACGAACGGCTGGTGACGGACGAGCGTGAGGACAGGCCGGTTCTGTGCGCACAACGGGCCGGCGGCCTGACGATCGGGATTGAGGAGATGAGCGAAGGCACCGCCGATCAATTGTACCTGGCGCTACGGCTGGCGGCACTGGAGTTACGGCGCCCCTCCCATCCGCCAATGCCGCTGGTGCTCGATGATACCCTCATCACATCCGATGACGCGCGTGCGGTCAACATCCTGCGGGCCCTGGCGCGTTTCGCCGAGGGCAGCCAGGTCATGCTGTTCACGCACCATCGGCATCTCCTGGATTTGGCTCGAGGAACGATCGGCGATCATGCATTCGTCGCACATCATCTCGGAGACACATAACGCCTTCGGTTTCATCCATGCTCGGTTCTGAGAGCGTGCCTCTGCATCCAGGGGGTCCTCCTAGTGTGCGGTTTCCGATTGCAGGATTACCTTGAACCTGTGCCTCATGCCTTCCGGTTTCTACCAGCAGGGGAGGAGTTTGATAGATGTCGAATGACACGAAGGATATCCGCATCACCGGGTGCGACGTCCATGTGACATTCCATGCCGCCGGTGATGGTCGCTGGTCCGCGGATGCCACCGTCGGTTGCGGGGTGGGGCACAACCTTGCCGAGCAATCGGTCGCCTCAGGGCCTTGCTCCACACCGGAAGCGGCCGAACAGGAAGTGCTGGCACGAGTCGGCGAAGTACTTGGGCGAAATGTCGATCGTCATACCTCGCGTGTAGAGAACCCGACCGAGAAAAATCCCCGTTAGCTGCTTTTCCGTTGGCAGGCTGTGCCGGCACGACCCGCCGCCTGACCTCACACGCTTCGATCCATTCACGTCAGGGCTTATTTCTGCAATCCGTTTCCCTGTATGGTAGAGGCGGCTCTCAGTCCGGCAGGAGCAATTCATTGAGGAGGTCGGAGCTATGAAACGCTTGAACGGCAAAGTCGCGATCGTCACCGGTAGCAGTAGCGGGATCGGCAAGGCCATCGCGCTCCGGTTCGCGCAAGAGGGCGCGATGGTCGTCGTTGCAGCCAGGCGATTGTACAAATGCGAAGAAACCGTCGCTCAGATCGAGGCGGCCGGAGGAACCGCCTTACCGCTGCAGACCGACGTGGCGGACGAGTCGCAGGTGGAGCGACTGATCGGTGAAATCGTTCGACGTTTCCAGCGCCTGGATATCCTGGTGAACAACGCCGGGATCTTCGGCGGACGCCGGCTGGCCGAGACCAGCACCGAAGCCTTCGACGAAGTGATGAATACGAATGTGCGCGGGACGTTCTTCTGCTGCCGGGCCGCCTTTGCGCAGATGAAGAAGCAGGGCGGCGGCACGATTCTCAATATGTCGAGCGTGGCGGGCGTGCAGGCTTGGAGCGGAACGGGGACCTACAGCGCGTCGAAACACGCGATCATGGCGTTGAGTAAGGCACTGGCGGACGAGGGGCGCGCGCACCGTATCAAAGTGAGCGCGATCTGTCCCGGCGGCGTGGCGGATGATCTGGTCGATGCCTCGGCTGGGGAGCGGGCCGGCAGCGAAAAGATCGATCCGTTCGACATCGCCGAGACCGCGCTCTACCTGGCCTGCCTCGCTCCCCAGTCGGCCGTGCATCAGATCGTGGTGGACCGGATGGGCGCGGACTGGTAGGAGGCTGTTGAAGCGTCAAACGTGAAACGTCAAACGTATGCGGACCAGAGAAGAGCGACGTTTCACGAACGACGCACGACGAGGAGCGCGCCGCTAGCCCGGACTATTCATGAATGCCGGCGCGAGACGTTCGAGACCGAAGCCCGCCGAGGCTTCTCGCACGTAAGGCCGACGCAGGCGTACTTGCAGTCCGTCGAGGAGGCCGAACGAGAAAAGCCTCGCCGGGCGAGAGAATCGGACGACGGAGCAGGGATTCAAGAATGGTCCGGGCTAGACCACCTTGGCGATCGAGTGCACGTGCTTCTGTGTGTGAAACAGGAGCGGCGGGCCGAGCGGGAGGATGGATTTCCCGGTAAAGGCCTGAGTCAAACTGCCGACCGCATGATAAAAGGCCATCAGACCGACAATGATGTGGCCCCACCCCGGCAGGAGTTCGCTGATGAAATCCAGGCGGGCGAATACGGTGGCAAGAAACGTAAGGGTGATGACGACGTGGAGGGCGCTGAGCGTGAGGTTTCGATAGGCCGTGAGAAAGACCATGACCCCTGAAAAGACCGCGTAGACCAGATTAATAGGGAGATAGAGCACCGCATCGAAGTGAAACGTGCCGCTTGTGCTCACGAGTTTGACGGTGCAGAGCGTGATCCAAAGGAAACCGTACATGGTCAGCGCGGTTCCGCCCAGTTGCTCGTTGTAGCGAATGTCGGTAATGCCGGCCAAGACTTGCACCACCCCGCCGAAGATCAAGGCGATGACCAGCGCGCCGACCATGTTCTTCTGTTGAATCCATCCTAACTGCGCCACCCCGAGCGTCAGCGCGCCCACTGCCAGACCGAATAGGCCGATTGCCAGCACGTCTATGCGCCGAGTTTGATTCTCTTCGTTCATGACATCGTTCCTCTTGAGTAGTCGATGGGGCTTCGAGAGACCTAGGGTTATCTCTAGGGGCGGCCCAAGGATGCAAGAGCGGCACGAAAAAGGCAAGGGAAAATCCTAGGGGGGGTGAGAAGAAGAGAGGGGGCCGGTGACTTAGCCCTTGTCGGGTGTGTTCGGTGGTTTTTGCGGCGCGGCGGAGGCGAGAAACGTTTTCAGCCGTGCGGTCTGTAACGGCTGGAGCGAGAGAAAGTGTATGCCGCAGACGATTCCACGCGTCCATCGCACGGCGGCCAGATCCACGAGGACCGGCATCTCCTTCGGTGAAATGATCAGCCGCAGGGAAAGGTAGGTGTTGACGGGCAAATGGTGCGCACCCTCGATACGGCAGCCTTCCACCGAGAGATCCAGAAGCCGTCCTTCTCCGCTTGTGGTCGACTCCTTCGAGAGAGAGACCTGATAGTGAACTTTCATGGTCATGGGCCGGTCTGTATCCTTACGTGAATTGAATCATCGCGCGAGCTGTCGAATCTGTAGTCCGGCGGGAGGCGGTGCGTAGAGCCGCGCCATCAGCGTCGGAAACCGCCTCGTGATCTCTGTAATGGGGAGCGAGCAACGAGCGCGGATAATGTGTTTCGTCAGAAGGACATAACATGTCCCTAATCGCGGCGCGATCAGGATAATGTCCCCGACCATTTGGAGTTGGGAAAAACCCTAGGGTATGGGAGGGCCTGCGCCGGGACTTTTCCCGGCGTCGTGGATGTTGTTACGAGGTTGGGCGGACTTGATTGTTGGGTTCAACGAGAGCAAGCTGAATACAATAGTCTTGGAGGTGACCATGAAGCCGGGGTGACCTCGATCCAACCACGCTCGTCAGTTCCCTGTTATTCCATCGATGTCTTCCTGCGCCCTTCTGATCGTCCTGACAGGAGGGCGTTTTCATTTCACCCGCTTAACAGGAGGTTTGATATGAAAGCCTCATTCCATATCATTATCATTCCATTTACTCTGACCGGAATGCTGATGGCCGGCGTGGCGTTCGGCAACCCTGTGATGTTGCCGCAACATCCCGGCTATCCAATGGGCAAGGCGACTGATCCAGTCAATGGGCAGTCTCTTGCCAACGATCCGGGCCGCGCCAATGCGGTCGGGGAGAAGGCGCTCAACGGAGCGGCGGCGTTCGACGACCGGCATGTGTCGCAACAGCTTCCGAAAGACGAGCAGAATCAGCGACTCCTGGAAAAACCGGGGGCCGGGATCTTGCCGAAGGTGCAAGGCCCTCAGATTGTGATCGATCCGCCGGTGAAGGAAGGGACCAAGGTGCAGGCTTCGCCGCAGTAGCGAGCGGTATCACAAGCGCTGCGAGGGACCGCAGGGCGCGAAGCAAGGATTCGTCCTGGTGGATCGCGCTCTGCGGCTCCGCTCGTCGAGGCGTCGTAGTTTGATTTTCAGCCCGCCCGCCTCTTAGAATGCCGCCACTCATCACGAACAGTTATGTCTACAAAGTCTCGCGTTCAGAAATCCCCGCGCCGTAAGAAGAAGTCGCCTCAGTCCTCGGTCCCGCTTGCACGCGGGCTGAAGCAGCGTTTTCAGAACCGGTTGTTGAAGTGGTACAAGGAACATGGGCGTGACCTACCCTGGCGCAGGACCTCCGATCCTTATCACATCCTGGTGTCGGAAGTGATGCTCCAGCAGACCCAGGTCGATCGTGTGATTCCCAAGTACCATGAATTTTTGGAACGGTATCCGTCGTTTGAACAGTTAGCCGATGCGCCGGTTGCGGAGGTCAAGCAGACCTGGTATCCGCTGGGGTACAACATCCGGCCGGAACGGTTGCACAGCATCGCTTGTGAAACCGTAGCCCGCTACGGCGGGCAGTTGCCGAACGATGCGGAGGAGTTGTTGTCCTTCAAGGGCATCGGGCGGTACACCGCGGGGGCGATTCGTTCGTTTGCGTTCAACGAAGACGCTCCGATTCTGGACACGAACGTGATCCGCGTGCTGCATCGTGTGTTCATTGCGCAGGGCGACCCCAAGGCGCAAAAGGCCGCCCTCTGGGAGTTGTCTGAAACCCTGATCCCGCGCGGTAAGGGGTATGACTTCAATCAGGCCCTCATGGATTTCGGCGCTACGGTCTGTACGGCGCGCGACCCCTACTGCCTCCTGTGCCCGATGAAACCGTTCTGCAAGACCTATCCGTTCGATCCGGCCAGGTAGCGGATCAGGAGCATATGGCGCATAGCCAATGGCCCATAGTTTGGAAGCGAGACGTACCTGCTTTTCAGTGCCGAGCTACATGCCATAGGCCATACGTTCTTCTCCCGGACGCGGTGCATGATGGAAGTGATCGAGGTTGCGGCAGGGATCATTGTTCACGAGGGTCGGTATCTGATCGCGCGGCGGAAGGCCGGGGTGCATCTCGGCGGCTTATGGGAGTTCCCGGGCGGGAAACGAGAAACGGGCGAAACGTTGGAGGAGTGTCTGCATCGGGAGTTAAGGGAGGAGCTGAATGTGCGTATCGGCCCTCCCACTCCCTTTCAGGTCGTACGACATGAATATCCCGAGAAGATTGTGGAATTGCATTTCTTTCGCTGCCGGATCGAGACCGGTGTTGCGATCGCGCTGGACTGCGCGGAACTTCGATGGGTCTATCCTCATGAGATGGCCGCGTTCGAGTTTCCTTCGGCCGATCAGCCCGTTATCGCGGCGCTTCAGCAGGGGAAAGTGTAGGGGTGTATGAAAGTGGTCCTCGACATCGAAACGGTCCAGGCTCCCCGGGAGGAATGGGCCCGGCTGGCCGGTCGCCAACTGGCTTCGGGGGAGGCGGCTTTTTCCGAGACCGGAGGGGATCTGTTCGCAGTCGGGGAGGCGCAGGCGCAGCATCGGCTCGATGAAGAACTCTATGAAAAATCCTCCTTCGACGGAACCTTCAGCCGCATCGTGTGTATCGGGTTGCTGGAGTTTTCCGACAACCTCGAACCGCGTGGCGCCACCTCCTGGTACGGGGCGAACGAGCAGGAGCTATTACGTCGTTTCTGGAGTCATCTCGGGCAGCTCCGGCCCTCGTTGTTCATTACCCACAACGGCCTGAATTTCGACCTGCCCTTCATCAAGAAACGCTCGATCATTCAGCAGGTGAAGCCGACCATGGAGATCAACCTGGCCAAGTTTCGGGCGGAGCCGGTGTACGACACCATGGCGATCTGGAGCAACTGGGACAATCGTGGGTGGGTCAAGCTGGACGTGCTCGCGCGGGCGTTGAACGTGGAAAGTAAATCGGGCAGCGGGTCGCAGGTGGCGCAGATGTGGGCGGACGGGCAGGGCAAGGAAATCGCTCTCTACTGCCTGCAGGATACCTATGTCACGTATGGCTGCTATTGCCGCATGAATTTCCGGCAGCCGATCTCACGGGAGATCGTGCTTCTGCGGCCGGAAGTCATCGATGTGGGCTGAATGAACGGGCAGGCGGTCAGCGAACCGTGAGTTCGGCCTTGTTCCGGGTCTCGCGTTTGGGTTGAGTCTGCGGGGTGCTCTTCACGGCCCGAAGTTCCTTGTCCTTCGTTTCCAACTGCGTACGCATCGATTCCAGATCTCTTCGCAGGGCGCTGATCTTGGCGTCTTTCCGGGCCATCGCTTCCCGCGCGTCCTGTAACTCCTGAAGTGTTTCGGTCAATCGTTCATCCTCGGCGGAAGAAGCTTTCGACGCATGGGATGCCGGGCCTGCCGGCTGCGCAGGGGGGGCGTTCTTAACCGGCGCCTCTTCTACCACCGAGGCGACGACCATCCGGGGTGCAGAGGTTTGGACCGGTTGAGGCGCCGGCGCTGCGATCGTTGCCGCGACCGCCGGGGCCGGTTCTGGGTTCTTGGCAAACAGTTTGTAGTCGATGGCGAGGGATTTGAGCGGCTGCCGGCCCTGCGCAATCGCCGGTAATGCCTGCTCGATTTTTCCGGCTGATTCCGGCGTAATGCTCACGATGCGAGCCGGTCGCCCGCTGCTGAACAGGGAAGACTCGACTTTCGCCAGCGTACCGTTGTGCTCGGTCACGGTGAGATACAACCGTTCGTTCTGAACGTAAAGGGTGCCCGCGGTGGGTTCAGAGCCTGACCCTGCCGATGAGGATAGACGGAAAGCGACCACATATTCGGGTTGCGCTTGAGACAACGCTTGGGCTAGCAGGGGAGCAAGATAGTGCACGTCCTCATCGCTGAATACTTTCATCGGCTTGCTGCCATCCACGGGCAGATTCGAGAGATCCGTCTGTGCGTCCGAGATCATGACCCCACGCAGCAGGCTATCGAGGGTGGCGAGAGCGATCGTGCTGGGGTGGCTGGCCTCAAATTCCCAATCGGCGACTTCTTCGAGCCGGACAGAACCCTGGGGTTGCGCAGCGGCCTTCTGTTGAACGGTGGCGGCGGTCGATGAGCAACCGGCAGCCATGGCTCCCAACAGGGTCAACCCAAGGAGTCCGGAGTTCAGGGTCTTGGTGAAAGGAGTGCGGGAGCCGTGAATTCGCATGGCGGTCATCCTTCTCGGCTGGTCGATGCGGTGCGAACAGAGGCGGCGCGGCTTCAGGACGAAGGCGCGTCGTAACGAATCGGGACTACCAGATTCCCAAGCCCATCATCACCACGCCGAGGGCCATCCACCCGAAGACCCCGACGGCGATAATGGTTTCCAGGCTCATGCCCCGAGGGGCCTCTTCTGCATGACTCTGGGCGATGTCTTTCTTCATGATGCGAAATCCTCTGGGGCCGGTCGGTGGTTGATGAACCTGGTTAATTGTGGACGCCAGAATGGACCAAGCAAGGGCTATGCCCTCTTTCCATGGACTTCGGAGACCCTAGTGGTAATCCCCTGAGAGTCGATCTCTGCTGTGGCTGCGGCTGATGCGACGTGATTGATCGCGGGCGAAAGATGCCGTCTAAGCTATTGAAGTTTCAAGGCGGTGAAGTCGCTCCATTGAGAGGCAGGTGATGGTGAGCCGACACGCGAGCCAGGCGCTGAAGACGGCGAGAGGCGCCGATGCCTGCTCTTTTCCCGTCAGTCTGACGAGTGCGGGTGTCTAAAAATTGGCAACTGTTGTTCAGGACTGGGCAAGAATGTCGCCGTTCGACGGCAATCTTTGGTCTCTCGTAGACCTGTCGCAGGCGGCCGGGCGATGAGTTGTGCGGAGTGCGGGGATAATTCACGCGACTCTCGTAGAGGGCTCGCGCCGTCCCATCAGGACTGCGGCGCTGCCGTCGAGAATAGTGACCGGTTGAATGCTGCCGAGTAACGCCGGGGCGTCGCTCTTGTTCCAAATGACGTACACGCCGGTATCGGTGCGGCCCATCCATTGATCGCTGGAGCGTTTGGAGTCGCCTTCGACCATCACCGGCAGGGTCTGTCCGATCAATTCCCGATTGAGGCGCGCGGTGATAGGGCGCTGCAGGTCCACCAGGCGGCTGACCCGTTCGCCCTTCACGGCCTCCGGCACGTCGTCCGGGAACTTCCGCGCCGCGATGGTATTTTTCCGCTCCGAATACTTGAACACATAGGCGGAGTGGTACTGCACCTCCTCGACGACCCGATAGGTATCCAGAAACTCCTCCTCGGTTTCCGAGCAAAAGCCACAGATGATATCGGTGGTGAGCGCGATCCCGGGATGGCGGCGTCGAATATGCGCGGCCAGATCGAGATATTCTTTCCGGCTGTAGGTCCGGTTCATGAGTTCCAGGATGCGGTCGTTGCCGGATTGCAGGGGCAGGTGGATATGTTTGCAGATGTTCGGATGGCCGGCGACGGCATCCAGCAACGCAGCAGGAAAGTCCTTCGGGTGCGGAGACGTGAAGCGGACCCGCCGGACTCCCGGCACCTCGGCGACCGCAAGGATGAGGCGGGCAAAGTCCCAGTCTTCATACCGGTAGCTGTTCACGTTCTGTCCGAGCAACGTGATCTGCGTATGACCGGTGGCGACCGACGCCTCGACCTCGCGGAGGATTCCCTGGGGATCGCGTGAACGCTCGCGCCCTCGCGTGTAGGGCACCACGCAGAAGCTGCAAAAGTTGTCGCAACCGCGCATGATGGCGATCCAGGCGTTGCTGCTGCCGTCGCGCTCGGGGAGGATGTCGTCGTAGGTTTCATATTCGGACAGGTCTACGGCCATGCCCCGTCGCACCAGGCCCTGTTCTTCCGCATTCAGCGCATTCGTCAATAGTCCCGGCAATTGCCGGTATCCGTCCGGGCCCACGAGCACATCCACCAGCGGTTGTTTCTCCGTCAGCTCCTCTTTGAGGTTTTGCGCCATGCAGCCGAGCACCCCGACGACCAGCGGGCGCTGTTCCTTCACCGCCTTCAACTCGGCGAGATGGCCATAGACCTTGTTATGCGCATTCTCACGGATGGCACAGGTGTTCATGAGCATGACATCGGCGCGCTCGCGATCTTCGGTAAACTCGAATCCCGCTTTGCGGAGTAACGACCGCACGAGTTCGGAATCGTACTCGTTCATCTGGCAGCCGAAGGTTTCGATATGGACGGTATGGGGCTTATTGGGTTGTGTCATACAAGTGGCCTGTGCGAGGGCGCTAAGACTGTGGCGACGGGCCGGCCATAGGCCAGCCCGTCCATGATGCCGGTGATGGTGACTTGGTGGATCGAGCCGGCCTCGACGGCATCGGCCGCGACTGCCACCCGGGTGAAGTTGGCTGTGGTGCCGGTGCGAAATCCATCGCGTTCCCCTTGTTCGAAGAGGACGGGGAGGGTGCGGCCGATCTGTTGCTGATAAAAAGCCAGCGCTTTCGTCCGTGACAGTTCCGCCAGGGCCTTGCTGCGTTGCCGGATGACGGCAGGCGGAATCTGGCCCTCCAGTCGCGCAGCTGCCGTACCCGGACGCGCCGAATAACTGAAGACATGGAAATAGGAGAAGGGGAGTCGCTCGACTGTCCGGACCGTATTCGCGAACGCCTGTTCGTTTTCGCCGGGAAATCCGACCATGAGATCGGTTCCCAATCCGAGATCCGGCATCAGCGCGATGGCCTGCTCGACCAGCTCCTCATATTCGCGAACGGCATAACGCCGGTTCATCGCCTGCAGGATTCCATCGTCGCCGCTTTGCAGGGGAAGGTGCAGGTAATGACACAGTTTCGTGGAGCCGGCCATGTGCTCCAGCAAGGCAGCAGGGACGGTCGTGGGTTCGATCGAGGAAATCCTGATCCGGGCGACGTCGGGAATCGCTTCGAGTTCCCGCAGGAGTTCAACCAGTCCGAGACCCTGATATGAGTATTGGCCGATGTTCACCCCGGTGAGAACGAGTTCGCGATAGCCATGGGCGGCGAGCTCACGGGCTTCCCGCAAGACATCCTCGGCGGTCCGGCTGCGCTCCCGCCCGCGCGCGAACGGAATCAGGCAGAAGCTGCACATGAAGTCGCATCCGTCCTGAATCTTCAGCAGGGCGCGGGTCGAGTCGGAATAGGCGGTGCCGGGCAGGACGAAGTCTTCGCGATCGATCGTACGGGTATGGCGGAGTTCGGGCTCCGGCTGTTTCAGGAGTTTGGCCGGCGCCGGGAGATAGTCAGGGAGATTCATTTTGAACTGGGTGCCGACGATCAGGTCGATGCCGGGTACCTTCTGCAGCTGCGTGGCACCGGTCTGGGCATAACAGCCCGTGACCGCGACGAAGGCATGCGGCGAGTGGCGCAAGGTCTTGCGGACGGCATAACGGCAATCTTTTTCGGCATTCTCCGTCACCGAGCAGGTGTTCAAGACGAGCAGGTCCGTCTCCTTGCCGAACTCCACCAGTCGGTACCCCCGGCGTGCCAGGGTATCGGCTAACATGGAGGTCTCGGATTGGCTGAGACGGCAGCCCAATGTATGAAGTGACGCGCGTGGCATGCTGGTGGACATCGTCTGCGATTATAAGAGCGCGCACCTTCGATCGGCAAGGTGACGAGGACCCGAAAAAGTCAGCCGAGCGCTTGAACGGGGTATAGCTGGGTGGTAGCATGAGTGAAATTGTCTCCATCATGGCGTCGATCTGCTTTCTGAACCATGACGAACCTTCGCGTTGCCGCCAGTCTTCTGCTCGCTGTGCTCCTCTTTATTCCGGCTACCTCCGCTTGGTCACAGGATCCGCTTCCTATCGAGCCCGACCTGAATAGTCGCCTCGATGAACTGTACGACCATGAGGCGCGACTGTTCATCATGCTCTATTCGCTACATGGCGACGGGAAGGTCGACTATATTACGGGTCGTCTGGTGCAGGAGTATACGAGGAGCAATTACGGGAATCCGGTGTACTACACCGAGCCGTACCCCCTGTTTTATTGGTGGGACCACACGATGTTCAACGATCCGGATCAGGACGGGGTGAACGGGAACGAGCGTGTCTACCAGGAGAACATCGAGTTCGATATCGCGCGATATAAGCCCTGCCTTTTCAATGGACAGCCCTGCTGAGTCAGGTTATTGAGAAAGACCGCCACCGGCGTTCTCGATCGCACGCCTCCCTGCGGCCTTGCCGGACGGCCTTTCTGACCAGCCTAGGAACTGTGGTGACTTTCTTTATTGTTGTTTCTCACCTGAAAACGTTCAAGCGATACGTTCATCATTCGTGAAGCGTATCTCGTTTCTCCTGATTGGTTTCAGCCGTCCTCTGCGCGTGTTACCCTCCGGCACTCATTCAAACACCAACACCTGACAGGGTGCGCGATGCAGCACTGCATGCGAGACGCTGCCCAGGACGAATCGGGTGATGCCCTGCCTGGCGCGCGAACCCACCATGATCAGGTCTACTCCCATCTTTTCCGCCTCATGGAGAATCATCGTCACCGGCGTTCCCAGGACGCTTGCGCTACGGGTGGTATACCCGAGTGTCCGGAGTTCGGTAGCCACTCCATCCACAAAGTCACGGGCATGCCTGAGGGCTTGCGTCTCCAGTTTTTCCGCTGCCGAGTCGTCAACGGGCCAGGGCGGACGGGTCGGCGGGAGGACAGCCAGCAGATTGATGTTCACCGGCTCATGGAAGGGTTGCTTCCGGAGGAACCGCAGCGCCGCCTCGGCGTCCGATTGTCCTTCCAGCGGGAGCAAGACCTGTTTCAAGTCGCGGAGCGAGCCCTGTAGGATCAGTTTGGCGCAGGGAGCGAGGCTCAGTATACGATGGGAGACGCTTCCCAACAGTCGTTCCTTCACCGGTCCCAGTCCCCTGGCTCCCATGAGAATGAGGTCCACATGGCGTGACTCAGCCGTCGCGACGATCATTTCCGCCGGGGATCCTGAGGCCAATTGTTTGGTGACCGGCCCGCTGTGAGGCGGGAGCAGTGAATGGATCCTGGTCAGTAAATGCTCGCCATCCTCCTTCATACTGCGCTCCAGTTGCGAATACAGCTCCTGGGCGACTTCCGGCACCATCATCGGGTAGGCCGGTCGGGGAGCATCGACGACATGGAGCAGGGTCAGCTCATCCGGGCGGCGCAGATATTTCAGCGCCCGCACGGCTTCATAGGAGTGATCGGATCCATCGACGGCCAAGAGCACGTTCATGATCGAGACTCCTTTGCTGCGTGCGCGTCCGGCTGGAAATACCGCTGAAACCAGCGGAGCGCCTCCCGGGCGACCTGCTCCAACGTGCCCGGTTCCTCGAATAAATGACTGGCTCCCGGGACAATCACCAGCTCTTTCCGGCAGGTCAGTTGCCTGAGCGCGTCCTGATTCATCTCGATCACGGGACCGTCGTCTCCGCCGACAAGCAGGAGCGTCGGTGCCGTGACCCGGCTCAGGTAGGGGCCGGCCAGGTCGGGCCGTCCGCCGCGCGACACGATGGCGCCGACCGCCTGGGGTTCACGTGCAGCTGCTTGGAGCGCCGCGCCGGCTCCCGTGCTGGCACCGAAATACCCGACCCGTAGTCCGGCTGTCTGGCGATGTGCCTGTAACCAACGTTCTGCCAGCAGCAGCCGGTCGGCGAGGAGGTCGATGTCGAAGACTTTGCGGCGATCGTCCGCCTCATCCGGGGTGAGGAGGTCCATCAGCAATGTCGCGAACCCTCCCGTTTCCAGATGGCGGGCGACGAACTGGTTGCGCGGACTGAATCGTCCGCTGCCGCTGCCGTGGGCAAAGGCGATGACACCCCTCGGGTGCGCAGGGAGACCCAGGATTCCATCGAGCGTGATGCCGTCATGGCTGATTCTGACCTGGAAGATGCTCTCCGCTTCCATAGATTGATGTGGATCCTGTCGGTTCATGGCCCTCAGGTCGCGCAACGTGAAAGCTCGGCGACCGTTAGTGACAATCGGTCGGACAGAAGAAGATCAGATACAGTGCGACTGCTGCTCCCACCAGCACAGCTCCGAACAAGAGCCATTGCGTTCTCGACATGGTTCAGTCCTCTTGAACGCTGATGGAGCAAGAGGAATGCCATCCGAGCATCGGCACAGGGGTGGACGGCAAGGGGAGGTCTAAGCGCCTGTAGCTGATGGCACGATAGGAGAAATCTCTGTCAGCATGTGCTATTTGCTACAAGCCATAAGCTCTTTGTTGCTCTGTGGCGTTCCGCTACAGAACACTGGTATTGGCTGTAGCAGGACACCCCCCGGAGATGAAGTTCAAGAGCCTAGGGCGTATGGCCAATGGCCCTGATGTCTGCAAAATCCTCTGTTCCATAAGCCAGAGGCTCTATGCCCCTCGCTCCTTTCTGCATGGCATCGGCCTTGCTGATCTTGCTAATACTGGTGCTAGAGGTAGGAGTGATGAGTGGAGGTGTAATGGCCGATCGTCTGTTCACGAAAATCCTCGTGCCGGTGGATTTTTCTCCCTGCTCCGAAGAAGCCTTCCGGCTTGCGCTGTCGTTCGCAAAATCGTATCAGGCGGAGGTGCTCCTGCTGCATGTCGTCGATACCAAGAGTTTAGACGCGCTGAATCGACTCGGGCTGGCGCCTGCCACTGAAGCCGCGAAACAGAAAAAGCAGCTGCATCATTTCGCCCGCCTCAATGCCCGGCAACTGTTGGCCAGGGATGACGCGAAGGGGGTGACGATCCGCCGGCTGCTCGCGGACGGCTGCCCATTCGAGGAAATTGCGCGCACGGCTCGGGTGGAGGGGGTCGATTTGGTGGTCATGGGAAGCTACGGGGGCGCGATCGGCGGGGTCGATAAGATTTTCTTCGGCAGCACGGCGGAGAAGGTTGTCCGGACGGCCGGGTGTCCTGTATTGACAGTGCCGCTCCCCACGAAACGGGCGAAAGTGAAAACGGGCAAGAGTTTATAAAGGAGGTCACTTATGGGTGTGAGGAAGGTGTCGGACTTGTTGAGCGGAGGACGGGTATGGTTGGCGGCTTGTTTCGTTCTGGCCCTCTGTTCTGTCGGACTCGTTGAGCGGAGGACGGGTATGGTTGGCGGCTTGTTTCGTTCTGGCCCTCTGTTCTCAGGGTGGAGCGCAGGCGGAGCAGCGGATCGAAGTGACGATCAAGGACTCCGTCTTTGTCACCAAACAGGTGCCGCTCCGGCTGGGGGTGGCGACGGTCATTGCCATCGTCAATCAGGATCAGGTGCGCCACGATTTCGGGTCGACCATGTTCGACGGCATTCCGACGCGCGTCGAGTCCGGCGGGATCGTGTCGTATGGCAAGCAGATCGGCGGATTGTTTTTGGATGCGAAGAAGGAAGCCGTCGTTCGCTTTACCATGGAACGGCCGGGCCGGCATGAGTTCCGCTGTTCCATTCATCCGAACATGAAAGGCGAACTGCTCCTGTTGAACGTGGAGGCGGTCTAAGTCATGACCCTGATCAAGCGAGTGCTCTTTGCGACGGATTTTTCGGCCTGTGCGGACCGGGCCATGGGTTATGCCTTAGCGATGGCGTCGGCCTGGAAGGCGGAGCTCTGTGTGATGACGGTCCTGGAGCTCTACCCGGGGATGGATCCGGACTATACCGTCAACAAGATGTACCTGGATCACTTGCGCGCCGAGGCCAGCCGTCAGCTGGCGGCAGTGGAGGCACGCGCCAAGGCGGCCGGACAGCCGGTGACGGTGCGCATTGAAACCGGCATTCCGAGCCAGGCGGTCCAGACGGTCGCCCACACTATCGGCGCGGACCTGCTGGTGGTCGGTACACATGGGCGCACCGGATTAGATCATGTTCTGATCGGCAGCACGGCGGAGCGGGTCGTCCGTATGGCGCCTTGTCCGGTCCTGGCGGTGAAGGCCGACAAGGGCAGTGCGGCTGTCCCCGCGATGGCGAATATCAAACGGATTGTGGTGCCCATCGATCTCTCGGCCTGTTCGCTCGATGCTTTGGAATATGCCGTCCAGTTTGCCAAACCGCTCGGAGCGTCGATCACCATTCTGCATGCCATGGAGCCGGTGGCGTATGGATTGGACTTCAGTCTGAGTCATGCCAAGGAGTGGAAGGAGCAGCGGGCCTATCTGGAGAAACGCCTCACCGTGCTGGTCGCCTGTGTGCAGGCGCAGGGTCTTCAAGTCGATCATGTCTTGAAACCGGGACTGCCCGCGGATTCGATCGCATCCTACGTCACCCAGCAAGGGTACGATTTGATGATCATGGGGACGCATGGGCGGCGTGGCATCTCCCACGTCCTCGTCGGCAGCATTGCCGGCGCGATGCTGCGCCACGCGCCCTGTCCTGTGCTCACGGTGCGTCAGTTCAATTTCGGCGCGGACTATCAACGTGTCGTGCCTCTCGGGGAAGCATAACCAGCAGGCTGTCGTAAAGGAGTCCCCCATGAAGCCCAAAGTGAAAAAGCCGTCCGCTCCGCAATCGAAGGTTCGAGCCGTCAGCTCGGCCGTGACGAATCCAATCGAGCTGCCGGAAGGCATGTGGGAACGAATCTCTCAGAAGGCCTTTGAGTTGTGGAGGGAGCGAGGGTGTCGGGAGGGACACGCGCTTCAGGATTGGCTGGATGCGGAAACGGCCGTCATGGAGGAGATTCATGAAGCTCGCGAATGAACGAGTCGTCGGGCGATCGGTGCCGGTGACGAAGGAGCTGGACATCATACTGATGCGGCTCGATCGGCTGTCGATGACGCCGGGTTTTGCCCAACAGCGCCGGATTGCCTTCACGCGCGCGTTGCAAGTGTACGTTGAATTGGGTAGCCAGGCCCCTCTGTCGCCGTTGCCGGAAGAAGTCGGGCTGGCCGATTTGTTGCTCTATGCAGACTTCTACCCGGAAGACGGCCAGCTGACCCTGATCGAGCAGCTGCGTGACGTCATCACTGAACATATTCCCGAGGAAGAGCGGGTCTGGCTGGATCCGCTCAAACATTCCTATATGGATCTCGTCGAATTGCTGCCACAGGAGATCGGGAAGGAACGGCGGAATCTACGGTCGATCGGAAACGGGCGCGTGTACGAGGTGCCGGCCGACAGCCTGGGATCGGACGCAGAAAGCGGACAGGTGTTGTTCACGAGGCTCGTTCGGGAGCCGGGTGATCCTGAAAGCCCGCTGGCTGTGCCGGCTGGGCCGGTCTTGATGTTGTCGGCGGAGGACGCCAAGGCACTCTACGAAACGACCGGTGAAGAGCGTCGCGAGATGGAGGTCGTCGGCGGCTCATTCGAGCTGGGCGACTGGCCGGAATTCGCCAAGCGGTTCGGGCATCTGCTGTTGCGGAATTTTGCGCGGATGCGCCTGGCGGCGCTGGTCGAGGCGGTGAGCGAAATTCGTTATCGGACGACTGCCGGCGCCTCTTATTTCTATGTCATGGCATTGTATGAACACCACGAGTTCACGTTTATCGCGGGAGGTATGGCTGAGCTGGAGGGATGGAAAGAGGAGGCTCCGGTTCGTTCTGCCGGTACGACGGCTTCCGGAAAGCTCCGGCGCTTCGTGCAGGGGAAGAATGAGGCAGCGGCGGGAGCAAGCCTGACAGCCAGAGTGACCGTGACGGCCACAGGACTGTTTCTCGAATGTGACTCGCGGGAGCGGCTCGATACGGTCAAACATAGTTTGGCGGCCGCCTTCGGGTTTTCGCTGCACTTCCGAGGTGAAGCGGTTCAACCGCCGATGCGCCAGGTGACGCAGGCGGAGTTGTCCGCCGCAGAGCCGTTGACGGTGGTGGTCACGGATGAAGAAGATCGCACGTTGATGAATGCCTTCCTGGAAACCGTCTACCTCGAGTGGGCCGACCGTGAGTCTCCCGCAGTCGGCGGTGAGACCCCTCGGCATGTGATGACGACCCAGTCCGGGCGTAGTCAGGTGGCGGCGCTGATCGATGAGATGGAACGGAACGATTTCGGCCGCCTTCGGAGTGGTGTCACGGCCTTCGATTACAACAAACTCCGCGCTCACGTGGGGCTTTGTTGACGTCGATTCGTGAAGCGTATCTCAGCAGGCATCCGAGCGCATAGCTGATGGCAGGAAAGAAGAGCGTATGGCTAATGGATGAAGGCAGAACGCCGCGGGTTGCCGTCGGTCCCAACTATACGCCATAAGCAATACGCTATTTGCTCCCGTTCCGCATTGAGATACGAGCGACGAGATACGAAATGCGTGGACCGAGCGCACCTATGCATGAGCAGGTGAAGACCATTCTCGCGAAGGTTCGGAGTGAGCCGCCCAATATTCTCAAGGCCCTGCTGGCTTTGCAGGAGCGACTCGGGCATGTACCGACAGAAGCGGTTCCAGACATCGCTCATGCGTTGGGCGCCACCACCGCGCAAGTCGCCGGCGTGCTTTCCTATTATCCCGATTTACGCCTGACGCATCCGGGCCGGCACCTGATCCGTGTCTGCATGGGAGAATCGTGCTACGCCAACGGCTGCGGACGGCTGCTGCGGGAATTGCAGGATCGCCTTCGTGTGGACGTGGGCGAGACTGCCGCGGGCGGAAAGTTTACCCTCGATACCATGTCTTGTGCCGGGAACTGTGCGGTCTCTCCCACGGTGATGATCGACCGTGACCTCTATGGCCGCCTGCTGCCCTCGCAGCTCGATACGTTGCTGGAGCGGTACAAGTAGCATGCGTACGGTCACCAGACTCTACCTGTCCAACGATACGTCGGCACGGGCCGCGGGGGCCGGTGTGCTGGCCGACGCCTGGTCGGAACATCCCGAGGTCCAACTCATTCGCATCTCCTCGCGCGGCGCGTTCTATCTTGAACCGATGGTGGAGCGCGATAGCCCCGCCGGCCGCGTCGCCTGGTTCAATGTCACAGCCCAGGATTTACCGCTCATTCTATCCGGCACAGATGGCACTCCGGTGCGATCCATTCCCTTTCTTGCTCAGCAAACCAGGTTCACGTTTGCCGACTTCGGCGAGACGGAGCCGTTGGCGCTCGATGAATATCAGGCGCGCGGCGGTCTGTCCGGCCTGGAGACGGCCTTACGGATCGGCCCGGATGCGATCATCGAAGAACTGCAGGTGTCGCAGTTGCGTGGCCGTGGCGGCGCGGCATTCCCGGTCTGGAACAAGTGGAAGGTGGCGCAACAGGCGCGGGCCGACCAAAAGTACGTGGTCGCCAACGCCGACGAAGGCGACGCGGGAACCTACTGCGACCGGATGATTCTGGAAGGCGATCCGTTCCGGTTGCTGGAAGGGATGTTGATCTGCGCGAGAGCCATCGGGGCCGGCCGCGGATACGTGTACTGCCGGCAGGAGTATCCGGCGGCTGCGAAGACGTTGCGGGCAGCCATTCAGAAGGCGGATGAAGCGGAGTTGTTGGAGTTGGACGGCGAACCGTTTTCAATCGAAGTGGTGGAAGGTGCCGGTTCGTATGTCTGTGGAGAGGAAACGGCGCTCCTGGAGTCGCTGGAAGGGAAGAGGGGCGTGGTACGGGCGAGACCTCCCTATCCGGCACAGTCCGGCCTGTATGGACGACCGACGATCGTCAGCAACGTGCTGACCTTTGCGACCATCCCGAACATTCTTTCGCGCGGCGGCGCCTGGCATGCGGCGCTCGGCACGGAGCAGTCGCGCGGCACCATGGCATTACAGCTCGGCGGGAGGGTGAAACATCCCGGGTTGGTCGAGGTGCCGTTCGGATTGAGTCTGCATCAGGTTCTGGAGCAATTCGGCGGAGGCATGGCGCCCGGATCGCGCTTCAAGGCCGTGCAGGTCGGGGGACCGCTCGGAAGTCTCTTTCCGGCCTCCCAGATGGACATTCCGATTTGTTACGACGCATTCGCGAAGGCCGGTGCGGTGTTAGGACACGGAGGCATCGTCGTCTACGACCACGAGACCGATATGGTGGATTTGGCGCGGCATTTTATGGCGTTTACCGCCGACGAATCCTGCGGGAAATGTACGCCCTGCCGCATTGGATCGGTGCGGGGTCGTGAAATTCTCGAACGGATTCAGGCCGGGAGCGGCACCATCGAGGACTTGGCGCTGTTGCACGATTTGGGTGACACGATGAAGGTCGCCAGTCTCTGCGCCCTCGGCGGGCGCGCGCCCTATCCGGTGCTGACGGCGATCGAACATTTCTCCGCCGAGTTCCGGAGCAAGTTGAGGACGTGAGGCGTTGTTCGTGAAATGTGAAACGTCTCTCGTGAAGCGCTGTTCACGAGCTACGAGAGACGAACGACGAGATACGGAGCCACCCGCGTGAAGCTGGAAATTAATGGGCGTCTGGTGCTGGCGTCGCCGGGCGACACGATTTACAGCGCGGCAAAAAAAGCCGGGATTGTCATTCCTGGACTCTGCTCGTCGGACCATTTGGCGCCGTTCGGCTCCTGCCGGCTCTGTCTCTGCGAGATTGAGGGCCAGAGTGGCTTGCCTGCCTCCTGCACGACTCCGGTCCGCGAGGGCATGGTGGTCCACGCGGAGAGCGAGCGGCTGAATCGGCTCCGACGGAACATCCTCGAACTCTATATGTCCGAACAACCGGCGGGGGATCGGGCTCCGGAATCCCTGCAATGGTTGGCCAAGTCGCTCGGGCTCCGACAGGTGCGGTATCCGCAGCCCTCCCACCGGCTGGATGTCGTCGATCGATCCAATCCCTTTTTCACCTTGGACAATGCAGCCTGTATTTCCTGCGCCCGCTGTGTGCGCGCCTGTGACGAAATTCAAGGGACCCATGCGTTGACGATGCTCCATCGCGGCTTTGCGAGCCGGCCGGTCGCGGGGGCAGCGTCGTTAACCGGGGAGGCGGCCGGGTTTGCTTCCTCGAACTGCGTCTCCTGCGGTGCCTGCGTGAAAGAATGTCCCACCGGGGCCCTGATGGAAAAAACCGTCGCTGAGCAGGGGACGCCCGAACGGACCGTGCGTACCACTTGCGCCTATTGCGGTGTCGGCTGTGCCTTCGACGCCGGAGTGCACGATGGCAACGTCGTGAGCATGGTGCCTGCCGATGACGGCCCGTCCAATCAGGGTCACGCCTGCATGAAGGGGCGATTCGGTTGGACGTACAACTATGCGCCGGACCGATTGCGCGTACCGTTGCTCCGGCAGGGCGATAAGTGGGTGGAGATCTCCTGGCCCGACGCGTTGGACCGGATCGCACACGAGTGGGTACGTCTGAAAGACATCTACGGGCCTGATGCGCTGGCGACGATTTCATCGAGCCGCGGCACGAATGAAGAAAATTATCTGTTCGGGAAATTCATGCGCTGCGTGGTCGGCAGCAACCATATCGACAACTGCGCGCGGGTCTGCCACAGCGCCACCGTGACCGGCATGATGGACACGATCGGCGCGTCGGCGGCGACCAATTCCATTCAGGAACTGGATCTGGCGAAGTTGATCCTGGTGGTCGGGGCCAATCCCACGGAATCGCATCCGGTGGTCGGCGCGCGTATCAAACAGGCCGTACGGCGGGGTGCCGCGCTGATCGTGATCGACCCACGGCGCACCGAGCTAGCCCGCCTCGCGGATCTCCACCTGCAAATGCATCCCGGCACGAACGTGGCGCTCTTGAACGGACTCGGGCACGTCCTCGTAAAGGAAGGCCTGATCGATCGGGGTTTTGTGCGCGACCGTACGCAGGGCTTTGAAGAGTGGGTGAAGGTGGTGGAGTCCTGCACGCCGGAGACCACGTCGAAGGTGACCGGTGTTCCGGCTCATCTGATTGCCGAAGCGGCGCGCCGGTATGCCACAAGCGGCGGCTCGATGGCGGTGCATGGCCTGGGCATGACCGAACATCGCTGGGGGAGCCATGGGGTGATGGCGCTGGTGAATCTGGCATTGGCCACCGGCAACATCGGCAAGCCGGGCACCGGCATCAACCCGTTACGCGGCCAGAATAATGTGCAGGGCGCGTGCGATGTCGGATCGCTGCCGACTTATTTTGCCGGCTATCAACCGTTCGACAATCCCGAACTGGTGGCTGCGCATCTGGCGATAACGGGGCGGCCCTTGCCGACGACGCGTGGGATGAAGACGCCGGATATGTGGGATGCGGCGTTAGCCGGCACACTGAAGAGCCTTTGGATTATCGGATATGACGTGGCCCAGACGGACCCGAACCTCAAGAAGGTGCATGCGGCGCTCAAGAATCTGGAGTTCCTCATCGTGCAGGATCTGTTTCTCAGTGAGACGGCGAAGCTGGCGCATCTGGTGATCCCGGGTGCCTCCTTCCTGGAGAAAGACGGGACGTTCACCAATCTGGAGCGGCGTATTCAGCGCATCAGAAAAGTGGTCGAACCACCGGACGGCATCCTGCCCGATTGGCAGGTGGTCTGTGAAGTCTCCGCGCGGATGGGTTATCCCATGTGGTACGGACACCCCTCTGCCATCATGGATGAGATTGCGCAGCTGGCGCCGATGTTTGCCGGCGTGTCGTATGATCGATTGGAGGCGCCGGAGGGGTTGCAGTGGCCGGTGCCGTCGAAGGAGCATCCCGGCACCTCATTGATGCACGAGCGATCGTTTCCAAAAGGGAAGGCGCAGTTTGTGGCGGTCGATTATCTGCCGCCAGGGGAGTCGCCGACGGAGACCTATCCGCTGGTACTCATCACGGGGCGTATTCTGCAGCACTATAATTGCGGTGCCCAGACCAGACGGACGGGGATCATGCAGGTGGTCGATACCGATGTGTTGGAAATACATGCCTCCGATGCAGCCCGGTTGGATCTGCGCGAGGGCGAGATCGTCCGGTTGGTGAGCGCGCGCGGCGAAGCCAGGCTGCCCGTCATGGTCAGCGGTCGGGTACAACCGGGGGAACTGTTCACGAGTTTTCACTTTCCCGACACGGATCTGAACGTGTTGCTCTCCTCCAGCGCCGATGAGAGTTCGAAATGCCCGGAGTATAAAGTCTCGACGGTGCGAATCGAGAAGATACTGCCGGCGGGGACGCCCTCCACACCCATGCGTGTGATGTTGATCACATGACCGTAGAACCCACTCCTGCCGCCACCAATCCTGTTGCCGACGCCTATCCGCCACCGGAGATTGCGGCACGAGTCTGCAAGGTGGGGCTCGCCAAGGTCACCACCCCTGTGCCGACCATGATCGCGTTAGCCGTGCTGGCAGGCGCGTTTATTTCGTTGGGTGCGCTGTTCTACACGGTGACGATCACGACCGGGAAAAGCGGTCCGGCGCTGCCGTTCGGATTGTTGCGCGTGGCGGGAGGCGTGACATTCAGTCTGGGCCTCGTGCTGGTGGTCGTGGGAGGCGCGGAACTCTTCACCGGGAATAATCTGATCGCCATGGCCTGGGCCGTCGGTTGTGTGCAGACGCGGCAGGTGGTGAGGAATTGGGTATGGGTGTATCTGGGGAACCTGCTCGGCGCCGGCGGGACGGCGGTGCTGGTCCTGCTCGCGGGCGTGCAGACATTGGCAGACGGGGCCGTCGGGGAAACCATGGTTCAGATCGCGCGCAGCAAAATCGCGCTGGATCCGGTTTCGGCCTTTGCCCGCGGGATCCTGTGCAACGTGCTGGTCTGTCTCGCGGTTTGGTTATGCATGGGAGCGCGGAGCGTGGCGGATAAAATCCTCGCCATTGTGTTCCCGATCACGGCCTTTGTGGCCTGTGGCTTTGAACATTCCGTGGCCAACATGTTTTTTCTGCCGCTGGGCATCGCGCTGGCCGCCGGCGGATCGGCGCCGCTGTCCGTGATGGGGGCTGTGAGCAATCTGGTGTTGGTGACCCTCGGCAATATCATCGGCGGGACGGTGCTGGTCGCGCTGGTCTATTGGTTCGTCTATCTCCGCACAGAGCCGGTCTCGTAACGGACTTCACTTAAAAAACTCGATTCTGATGCGCAGGGGAGGCGTGGCGGTGGTATGCTGCACCTCGTGATCTCCCGGTCTCCTTCAATCTCATGAACAGAGCGACCCTGCGCGCCGTTCTCACTCCACGTCTCGGCATCATGCTGCCCCTGGGGTTTGCCTCCGGGTTGCCTCTGGCCCTCACCGGTGGGACGCTTCAAGCCTGGCTGACCGAAGCGGGTCTGGACCTGACCACGATCGGCCTGTTCGCCTACGTCGGCCTTCCCTATACGTTGAAATTTCTCTGGGCCCCGGTGATGGACCGCATCGTGCCGCCCTGGCTCGGGCACCGCCGCGGTTGGATGATCGTCACGCAGACGGGTCTTGCACTGGCACTGACGCTAATGGCCTTCATCGGTCCAGGCTCGGGCGCCCAGATCTTTGCCGCATTGGCATTGGGTGTCGCCTTTCTCTCTGCTTCGCAAGATATCGTGTTTGACGCCTATCGCACTGACTTGTTGAAACCGGATGAGCGGGGGCTGGGCGCGGCCACCTGGGTGATGGGGTATCGCATCGCGATGATGGCGTCCGGTTCGCTGGCCTTGATCGTTGCGGCGCGCCTGGGATGGTCCTCGGCCTATCTCTGCATGGCCGGGTTGATGGCGCTCGGAATTGTCACGATCTTAATGATCCCGGAACCGGAGGCGGCGAGGGCGGCCCCGCAGTCGATGTCGGAGGCGGTCTGGGGACCTTTGTCCGAATTTTTGTCTCGCCCTATGGCGCTGGCGCTGCTGGGATTGATCGTCCTCTACAAACTGGGCGACGCCTTCGCCGGCGCATTGACGACCTCGTTCCTGCTGCGCGGGATGGCATTTTCGTCGGAAGACATCGGCCTGGTCCGGGCCTTCGGCATCGGGGCGACGATTCTGGGCGCGTTCATCGGCGGCGGCATGATGCCGCAGTTAGGCCTCTTTCGTTCGCTGATGGTCTTCGGGGTGTTACAGGCGCTGTCGAACCTGTCGTTCTTATGGCTGGCCTGGGTGGGGAAGAGTTACGCCGTTATGGCGTTCGCAGTCGGATTCGAAAATCTCACCGGCGGCATGGGCACGGCGGCTTTCGTGGCGCTGGTTATGTCGCTCTGCAATCATCGCTACACAGCAACTCAGTTTGCCCTGCTCTCTTCCGTTGAAGCTCTCGGACGGGTTTTTCTCGGCTGGCCCGCTGCGAAGCTGGTAGGGCTCGCCGGGTGGGGACCCTTCTTCTTCGTGACCTTCCTCGCCGCGCTGCCCGGCCTTTGGCTGCTGTGGGTGCTCCGCAAGCCGGTGACGCAGCATGCGGAGCTTAATGCAGGGAGAGAGGGAGCTGAGGTTCCCTGCTGACAGCTGGATCCTGCGATCAGTATGGGCCTGGGCAGGTCATTAAGTTGCTCCCTCCTACTTCACCTTCCTCTGTAAAAACAAAATGAACAGCATCAGGGTCGGGAGCGGCGCCAGCGCGAACGGCAGCAGCCAGAGCAGCACGTTCTTCCCTCGCACGCGGGCTTGATCGAACATCCAGATAAAGATCCACACGAGCAGGCCGATGTAATTCACGGCCATCCAGCGCGTGGTGTGAATCTTCAATCCGCTGGCCGATTCCGGCTCTCCCTGAATGAGGAAGACTCCGATAAGGAGGACGAACCCTGCCAGGAGGGCTGTCACCAGGCGTTTACTCCACACGAACATAGGCGCTCCTTCCGTTACCGTCGAACCAGTGTGATCGAATCAGCCGGCCCGGATCATTCATGAATGCCGCCGCGAGGCGTTGAGACCGAAGCCTGCCGGGGCTGCTCTCAAGTCCGGGTGAGGGTTCCATTCCTCAGAAATCGGGCGTAAGCTAAACGGACGGGGTCCAATCTGTCAAACCGCCAGATTGTGGTCTCGACGGACATGAAGCCTGTGCGTACTGCCTTCGACGAAGGGAGACGATGAGTAATGTGACGTTGGCCGGGTTGGTGGGGAGTCTGCTGGTTGCCGTGGGATTGGCGGCGACCAATCCCACGATGGATGCCTATGTGCATTTCGTCGAAGCCCGCCTGTTGGCCGAAATCGAAAAGATGGACCAGTCCGGGCCGCGCCACGATCGTGACGTCATTAAAGCCGTCTTTCGCGCGCAGGGCCCCAAACTGGTGGAGGGCGTCGTTCGGCCGAACACCACGAGGAACAACTGGGGCCTGCTCAGTTTCTTCGAAACCAATGTGCTGGACCAACCGGTATTGGTGCTGGGTGTGGCCGGTCAATTTGTGCCCTTGCGAGGGGTCGAGGAGGCGACGTTAAAGGTCGGTCGGCTGGCTTTTTAGCCTGTGCCAGAAATTTTCTCGCCTCCCTGTGAAAAACCTCCTTCCACAGCCTCAGGATCGCTGTGGATAACTCTGTGAAAAATGAATAAAACCAGCATCAACTCTGGCGTCGGCGCTATCACCAGCTTATCCCCATTAATCACAGGTGTGCCACAACATTTTGTTTGACAAAAAAATGTGATCACTATATCTAGTAGGTAACGCGGTTATGGATGAGATTGACTCCGTTGAGAAACCGTCTTTTTCAATCACACCCCGACACATCATCGCCGACCGTTCTCTGCACCGAACGTCTCGCATCTGCCGAAGGAGGAACCAGTGAGGATTGAACGAAGATTCACCAAGCGTGGGCAGAGCCCCTATGAGGGTCTTGCGTTCGTAAAACGTTCCTCGGAGATCCGCAATCCCGACGGATCGACCGTGTTTAAATTGGACCATATCGACATCCCGGAGCATTGGACGCAACTGGCAATCGATATTCTGGCGCAAAAATATTTCCGGAAGGCCGGAGTCCCGCAAGTCCATGAGGACGGCACGCCGGTGGTGGACGCCGCAGGCAAGCCCGTGCTCGGCGGGGAGCGCGACTCCCGCCAGGTGTTCAACCGGCTGGCCGGTTGCTGGACTTTCTGGGGCAAGAACCACGGCTACTTCAAGACGCCGGAAGATGCGACCGCCTTCTACGACGAGATGTGCTACATGCTGGCCTTTCAAATGGCCGCTCCCAACAGCCCGCAGTGGTTTAATACCGGGTTGCACTATGCCTACGGGCTTTCGGGACCGGCGCAGGGCCACTTCTATGTCGATCCGAAGTCCAGCGAGGTCGTCCGGGCGACGAATGCCTTCGAGCATCCGCAGCCGCACGCCTGCTTTATCCAATCGATTGAAGACGATCTGGTGAACGAGAACGGCATCATGGACCTCTGGGTCCGTGAGGCGCGGCTCTTCAAATACGGGTCCGGCACCGGCACCAACTTCTCGCGGTTGCGCGGAGACGGTGAATCCTTGTCGGGCGGCGGCCGCTCGTCCGGCCTCATGTCGTTCCTGAAGATCGGCGATCGTGCGGCCGGGGCGATCAAGTCCGGCGGGACGACCAGGCGCGCAGCCAAGATGGTCTGCCTGGACCTCGACCACCCGGATATCGAAGAGTTCATCGACTGGAAAGTGGTGGAAGAGCAGAAGGTGGCCGCCATGGTCACCGGCTCCAAGATTTGCGCGCAACGGCTGAACGCCGTACTCAAGGCCTGTCTGTTGGTGGATGCGCAGGGCTTGGGCCAAGTCGAACTGGACATGAAGAAGAACCAGGTGTTGCGGGATGCCGTAACGGCGGCCCGGCGCGATATGGTGCCGGAGGCCTATATCCATCGCATGTTCGACTACGCGAAGCAGGGCTACACGCATTTTGTTTTTCACGAGTACGACACCAACTGGGACGGCAAGGCCTACCAGACGGTCTCGGGGCAAAACTCCAACAACAGCGTACGCATTCCGAACGGGTTCTTCGACGCATTGGAGCGGGATGGTGACTGGGAATTGCGCCGCCGGATCGACGGCAAGATCAGCAAGACGGTCAAGGCCCGGGACCTCTGGGACAAGATCGCCTGGGCGGCCTGGATCTGCGCCGATCCCGGGACCCAATACGATACGACGATCAACGAGTGGCACACCTGCCCCGAAGACGGGCGGATCAACGCCTCCAATCCCTGTTCCGAATACATGTTCCTGGACGACACGGCGTGCAACCTGGCTTCGTTGAACCTGTCCAAGTTTTTTAATGTGGAAGGGGAGTTCGACCTGGATTCCTTCCGCCACGCGGTGCGTCTGTGGACCGTGGCGTTGGAAATCAGTGTGTTGATGGCCTCGTTCCCCAGTCGTGCGATCGCGCAGAAGAGTTATGAGTACCGAACGCTGGGATTGGGGTATGCCAACCTCGGCACCATCCTCATGAAACAAAGCATTCCCTACGATTCACCGAAGGCGACGGCGATTTGCGGTGCGATCACGGCGATCATGACCGGCGAGTCGTACGCGACGTCGGCGGAAATGGCGGCGGAGATCGGCCCGTTCCCGAGCTACAACAAGAACCGTGAATCGATGTTGCGCGTCATCCGGAACCACCGGCGCGCGGCATACAGCGCACCGCATGAAGAGTATGAAGGTCTCACGATTCTCCCGACCTCGATTCAGCCGGAGCATTGTCCGCCGGCCATGTTGCTGGCGGCGCGACGCGCCTGGGATCGCGCCTTGGAATTGGGCGCGGCCTATGGATTCCGCAACGCGCAGGTGACCGTCATCGCTCCGACCGGCACGATCGGACTGGTCATGGATTGCGACACGACCGGCATCGAACCGGATTTCGCATTGGTCAAGTTCAAGAAACTGGCGGGTGGCGGGTACTTCAAGATCATCAACCAGAGTCTGCCGCCGGCCTTGCAGGCGCTCGGGTACACCGATGCCCAGATCAGGGACATCGGGGCCTATTGCGCGGGACATCAAACCTTGAAAGGCGCACCCTTCATCAATCACGAAGTGCTGCGTCAAAAGGGCTTCGACGATGCGGCGCTGGAGCGGCTGGAAGGGTCGTTGGCGCAGGCGTTCGAAATCCAGTTCGTTTTTAATAAGTACACGTTGGGAGAAGACTTCTGCCGGCAGAAACTCGGCATTAGCGAAGCGCAGCTGGCGGACCCGACCTTCAACATGCTCAAGCACCTGGGCTTTACCCAGGAAGATGTGGCGGCCGCGAACGATTATTGCTGCGGCACCATGACGGTCGAGGGCGCGCCCCACCTCAAGCTCGAGCACCTGCCGATCTTCGATTGCGCCAATCGTTGCGGCCGGATCGGCCAGCGATATATTGCCGTCGATGCGCATATCCGCATGATGGCGGCGGCGCAACCGTTCATCAGCGGCGCGATCAGCAAGACGATCAACATGCCGGCCGATGCCACCTTGGAAGATGTGAAGGCGGCGTACCTGTTCGCATGGAAGAGCATGGTCAAGGCCGTGGCGCTGTATCGTGACGGGTCGAAGCTGAGCCAACCGCTGAACGCCTCGTCCGACAGCGGTAAGGGCGCAGAAGCGACGCCCAGCGTCATGACCGTGGCTGAGAAAGTGGCCGAGCGCGTGCTGGTTCGCTACCTCCATAAACGCCGGTCGCTCCCCGCGCGACGCAGCGGGTACACGCAGAAGGCCATCATCGGCGGCCACAAACTCTATCTTCGCACCGGCGAATATGAGGACGGGACGCTCGGCGAAATCTTCCTCGATATGCACAAGGAAGGCGCCGCCTTCCGTAGTTTGATGAATAACTTCGCCATCGCCATTTCTCTTGGCCTGCAGCACGGCGTGCCGCTGGAAGAGTTCGTCGAAGCGTTCGTGTTCACCCGCTTCGAGCCGAACGGGCCGGTGAAACTGAACGATCGCATCAAGATGGCGACGTCGATCATCGACTACATCTTCCGCGAACTCGCGATCACGTATCTTGAGCGGACCGATCTGTCGCAGGTGCGTGAAGAGGACCTGCGCATGGATTCGATGAAGAAGGATGAGCAGGATCCGGAATGCGTGGATGAAGAAGCGGACATGACCGCGCTCGCCAAGTCGTCGATCCTCACCGAACATCTGCCCGTGCGACGCAACGGCATGAACGGCGGCAACGGCCATAGCCACCGACCGGGAACCGGCAGCGTCGCGCACAAGGTGGAACTCAAACGCGAGACCGTCACCGTCACTTCGGTGCGGCAGGAAGCCAAAGAAAAAGGCTACGAAGGCGACCCCTGCCAGAATTGCAAACAGTTCACGCTGGTGCGGAACGGAACCTGCCTCAAGTGCATGAGCTGCGGAGAAACGAGCGGTTGCTCATA
>OBID01000103.1_pt1 | contig 36768 bp, 29 predicted proteins | sample 1519781 | NCBI WGS metagenome assembly OBID01 (sample SAMEA3991478, study PRJEB22521) | metagenome | biome: anthropogenic terrestrial biome; feature: sewage plant; material: sludge | place: Sweden | collected 2012-09-26 | reverse complement strand
CGACAAGGAATCGTCGGAGTAGATTTTATAATTTGCAATACAGATAACCAGGCTATGGAAACCAGCGATGTTCCGGTGAAAGTCCAACTAGGACCACAACTAACCGCTGGCCGTGGAGCAGGAAGTAAACCACAGGTAGGAAAACAAGCCTGTATCGAATCTTTGGAAGAAATACAAGCTCTGATCTCTGAAAACACCAAGATGGTTTTTATAACAGCTGGTATGGGTGGTGGCACCGGAACCGGAGCGGCTCCGATAGTAGCCAAGGTAGCTCGTGAGATGGATATTCTTACTGTGGGCATCGTGACAGTCCCGTTTCCATTCGAAGGAAAGCGTCGAAAAGATCAGGCGATCGAAGGAATCGAAGAAATGAAAAGCAATGTGGACGCATTGATCATCATTTCAAACGAAAAATTGCGTCAGATATATGGCAATCTGCCAGTAAGTGAAGCTTTTAATCATGCTGACAATATTCTATCGACAGCAGCTAAAGGTATCGCTGAAATCATCACTATGCCTGGTTATGTCAATGTAGATTTTGAAGATGTGAACACAGTTATGCGCAATAGTGGGGTAGCTATCATGGGTACTGCCACTGCTGAAGGCGAAAATAGAGCTCACCGGGCGGTCGTAGATGCCCTGAGTTCACCACTTTTGGAGGAAAATGAAATACGCGGTGCTCAACATATACTGCTCAATATATCTTATGGCGAGCAGGAAGTGACCATGGATGAAATATATGAAGTCACCGAATATGTACAGGAAGAAGCCGGATATGGCACGGATATCATCTGGGGTAATTGTCATGATCCAAGACTGGGTAAGGAACTTTGTGTGACTATCATTGCTACTGGATTTGACCAAGCTTTTGGATTAAAACCTGTCGAAGTAAAGGATAAAATCAAAGTTTCGCTGGAAGAGGAAAAACCTAATCCTATGTTGAGAGAGGTTTTCGATATCGAGGATGTGCCGATGACATCCAAAACCATTGAATTTGATAGCAAAGAATTTACTGTAAGGAGTCAAAGTGAAGAACCAATGATAAAGGCAGAAATCAAATCAGAACACCCAGCCGGTAGTGAGGATAAAAAAATGAAATTTGAACAGTATGAATCCAAAGCAGAGACCGGTCGAAAAATGCGATTCCAAATGCACCAGTTAAAAAATACCGCTGATCTGGAGAATCAGCCTGCCTACTTGAGGCGCAATATTGCTCTGGAGGATGTACCATCTGCCAAGGATCAAAACATGTCTCGATGGACTATATCCAATGATGACGAACCTCAAATCAGAGAAAATAATTCATTTCTCTATGACAATGTGGATTAAGTAAAGATTAGTATAGACAGTCTTTTCGGAAAATTTGATTGATTGTAAAGCGACTTTCTTTTAGAAGGTCGCTTTTTTAATTTACTCCAGTTATGTGAACTTAATATAAGTATCCATCCACGTTAGGATATAATCCCAGACTTTGATTTTTTCAGTTTCATTTTGAATTTCATGCATCATTCCTTCCCAAAGTTTCAATTTGGCTATTTTGTTCCATTTGTCAAAAAGCTGAATAGAACCAATGGGTAAGGTGATTTTATCATCCTCTCCATGCATAATCAGTACAGGGCAATGAGGCTGCAGATCTGATCGCAAGACCGTCACAGCATTATTCAATATAGTCGCGCCGGCACCTATGGAGATCTTATTATGTACCAGTGGATCTTCTTTATAGGTTTTTATTACACGGACATCACTGCATAGATACTTAAGATTAAGGCCATTGGAGATGGTTATATTTCTGATCCAGGAAGGGGCTTGCAAAACCAACTTCACTAATACCATCGGAAGATCTTGAGTGGTTTTTAAAGCTGCGCCAGTCAATATCAATCCAGAAATGTTGAGTTTTCGTTGGATCACATAGCCTGCGGATATATTGGCCCCCATCGAATGGCCATAGAGGACTATCGGCATGCCTTTGTAGTCTGATATAGCGATGTCCATCAAGCCATCAATCGTTTTATAATGATCTTCCATACTAGCCCACACCCCTCTGCGTCCTTCAGTTCTACCATGTCCAGTTAGGTCTGCTGCGATAGTAGTATAACCTTTTAGAGAAAAATATTTTAGTTCTTCATCATATCTCCGCACATGTTCGCCCAATCCGTGTACCAAAATGATCAGTCCTTTTGGAACTCCCTCGCTTGGAATTCTAACCACATACGAGCGGATATTATTCTTAAAAAAAGAGATTGATTCTATGGGATTCATACTATCTGCGTATTAGAGGGTGAGGAGGGTCTCCTTTCTTTACTCCATTGTAGCCATCCTGAAATACATAAAATAAGATATAACAAGTATAATCCGCTGGTCACATAAAGGCCTTTTAAATAATATATAATGATAGCAATAATGTCTACCAGAATCCATAGGATCCAATTTTCGATCTTCTTTAAAGCTAATAAATATTGAGCTACCAGGCTGGCGACTAAAATGAATGCATCAGGAAATACATAGACTGCACTGGTATTTTTATGCATGATGTCTCCCCAAATATACGTGGCAATAGATATCCCAAGCATAATAAACCATCGAATTCTGGAGGATAAAAGGCTCACTTTTAATGGAGGGTTGATACCGCTTTTGCCAGTCGACCACCTCCACCATCCAAATGTATTGAGCATCACATAGATGATATGCAGCATAAAATCAGAATACAGTTTGTTTTGGTAAAAAATGAATACATAGATAAAGACGGATAACAAACCTGCAGGCCAGGCAAGTACAGACTGTTTGGTAAGTAGATATACACTGACCAACCCTGCAGCAGCGGCAATCCATTCCATAAAAGTAATTACATTCGAATCCAAGATGACGAAGTTAGCGTTTTATACTTCAGGTTAAATACGACTAGGTTATAAGGCAAACTTACAGATCGATGCTAAACTGAAAAATGCAATCTTTTACCTTCCTCAAGGCACGTATATAGGCTTGACGCTGCTGGCCTTGGATGTGCTACCAAAAGTAAGCATATAATCCTATGAGAATCGCTAAAACTACCCCAGCACCAATAGCAAACTCTCGGGAAGTTTTAAACATAGTCACATCGATCTGCAGCCCTTTTTTCTCGTCAGGTAATATAAAACCAAAAACAAGCATGACCGAGATACAAATCAAAAACACCCAACCCATTCTATCGAGAAACGGTACTGTACTCCAGTCAGCTCCAGGAAACCAATTGTTATGCATTAGAAAGGCAATTAGAAACCCGCCTACAATAGCAAATAAAGCTCCTGCGGAATTGGTTCGTTTCCAAAAGAAACCCATAATAAAGGCGGCAAAAATACCGGGAGATAGCAGACCGGTCATCTCTTGAATAAACTGGAATCCACCTTTTTTGTCAATGCCCATAAATGGTGAAATCACTATTGCCAGTATCATAGCGATGACAATCACGATCCTTCCCGTATACACTAACTTTTTTTCACTCATATTTTTCGAAAAATATGGCTTGAAAATATCTAAGGTAAATATGGTTGAAATGCTATTGGCTTTTCCAGCAAGAGATGCTACGACTGCGGCTGTCAAAGCTGCGAACGCAAGTCCTTTCAAGCCAATCGGCAATAGATTGAGTAGCACCGGATAAGCCCGATCTTGATTAAACACCCCGTCTGCACCCATCATTTCAGCCTGAAACAAACCTTTCTGGTACAAGGCATAGGCAGCGATCCCGGGTAAGGTGACTATCAGGGGCATCAACAGCTTTAAAAACGCAGCAAATAATAACCCTTTTCTTGCTGTGTCCAGGTTTGCCCCTAACGCTCTTTGTGTGATATATTGATTGCATCCCCAATAATTGAGGTTTACAATCCACATCGCTCCAAATAAGACTGTAAGACCTGGCAGTGACATATAATGAGGACTGTCCTTAGTATAGATCATGTGGAAATGGTCGGCGTGATTTTGAGTCATTAATTTAAAGCCGGTCAAAAGGCCTTTCATGTCGTAAGTAGAAGATACTAGCGTGACAGCAAGATAAGTAGTTGCCAAACCGCCGACCACCAAAAAGAATACCTGGATGACATCGGTATATCCAATAACTTTCATACCACCTATGGTAATGATAATAGCAAAAATTGCCAGAAATACCATGCATTGATAAAATCCTATGCCAGATATTCCAGAAACGGCCAAAGCCCCGAGGTATAATATGGAAGTAAGATTGACCATAATATAGAGTAATAACCAAAATATAGCCATGATCAGACTTACCGTCTTATTATATCGCTGACTCAAAAACTGAGGCATCGTGGATATTTTATTCTTCAGATAGATGGGCATGAAAAATATAGCCACGATGATGAGTGTAGCGGCAGCCATCCATTCATAGGTAGAGATACCCAAGCCCATGGAAAATCCATTGCCCGACATCCCAATCATCTGTTCTGCGGAAATATTGGAAGCTATCAAAGAGGCACCGATCGCCCACCAGGTGAGTGATCCCTCAGCTAAAAAGAAATCCTGGGTATTCGTTTCTTTGGCTTTCTTCTTTTTGTAAATATAATAGCCATAAAAGGCCACCACCAAAAAATAGAAAAGAAAGACCAGATAATCTACGATTCGTAAGCCTGAAATCTGCATGCTATTTAAAAATTTAGTAAGGTTTTGATTCTATTCTGAGTTTGAAAGAATCTGGGTGATTAAAAATAAACGCAGATTCTTTCAGTAAACCTATAAATAAAATCTAGCATTGCAATCACCCTAGGCCAAAATTCTAAAGAAAGGGAGGTAGGGCGGCAGATATAGGCTCTAAAAATGTATATTTACTTAATAAAAAACAAGATTATCGAGTCTAAAAGTTTGTTTAATCCAAATAAACATTATGAGTAACCAGATCTATAGAAAGCCTGGATTAATAAATCACTGGTTTTATCAACCTATGACTCCAACTGGAGGTGCTACCTGTGGAGCTGAAGGATGAGTAGGTTTTTCTGGAAATGGTCTTGGACCGATCAATAATTCAACATCTGATTTTACCAAGACTTCTTTTTCTAGCAGGGTTCTTGCCAGAATATCCAGTTTATCTCTATGTTCCTTCAATAAGTCTTTGGCACGATCAAACTGAGATTCTACCAATTTGCGTACTTCCGTATCGATCATCCTGGCGGTATCTTCTGAATAAGGCTTTTGAAAATTGTCCTGGCTCATACCATAAAAAGATACATTACCAACTTTATCGTTCATGCCAAATACCGTGATCATGCTATATGCCATTTTAGTTGCTTGATCCAAATCACTTTGAGCGCCGGTAGATATTTTATTGAATGCAATGGTCTCTGCAGCCCGCCCTCCAAAAGTCATGCACATGCGATCGAGCAAAGCTTCTGTCCGGGTGATGTATTCCTCTTTTGGGAGATATTGAGCATAGCCAAGAGTACCGATACCACGAGGTACTATGGTGACTTTCACCAGGGGAGATGCATTCTCCAATAGCCATCCACACACCGCGTGTCCGGCCTCATGATAGGCTATGATCTCACGCTCTTCCGGAGAAATTATCTTATTTTTCTTCTCAAGCCCACCGATGACCCTATCCAAAGCATAGTTGAAGTCATCCATGTCTACAGCAGCCTTATTTCTTCTGGCTGCGATCAAGGCGGCTTCATTGCAGACATTGGCTATATCTGCGCCTGCAAATCCAGGCGTCATCTCAGCGAGGATGACAGGGTCTACATCATGTCTGAGTTTGATCGTTTTTAGATGGACGAGGAAAATAGCCTCCCTACCTTTGAGATCCGGAGCATCGATACCAATCTGCCGATCAAAGCGCCCAGGTCGCAGCAGTGCATTGTCCAATACATCCGGTCTGTTGGTTGCTGCCATAAGGATGACGGCCTTGTCTGTCGGGAATCCATCCATTTCAACAAGGAGTTGATTTAAGGTGCTTTCTCTCTCGTCATTACCTCCCTGCCAGGTATTTTTACCCCTGGCTCTACCTATGGCATCGATCTCATCAATAAAAATGATGCAAGGTGCTTTTTCGCGTGCTTGTTTGAATAAATCTCTAACTCTACTTGCTCCAACCCCTACAAACATTTCTACAAAATCAGAGCCACTAATAGAAAAGAAGGGCACACCTGCTTCTCCTGCTACGGCTTTGGCGAGCAGCGTTTTGCCTGTGCCAGGAGGGCCTACCAATAAAACGCCTTTAGGTATTTTACCACCAAGGGCAGTATATTTTTTTGGGTTTTTGAGAAAGTCAACTACTTCCATCACTTCTTCCTTAGCTTCGTTTAATCCAGCTACATCGGCAAAAGTGACATTGGGTGTACTGTCCTTATCAAACAAGGTCGCTTTTGACTTGCCGATATTAAATATCTGACCTGCAGGACCGCCTCCCGCTCCACCACCTACTCGCCTCATAATAAATAACCAAATGGCTACCAACAAGAATATTGGGATGATCCAACCCAGTATCGGTCCTATAATATCAGTCTTCTTTTCAAAAGTAAGGTAGACACGACTGGTTTCAGGTAATTCTTTATTCATTTCGTGGACCTGAGTTTCAAGTGACTCTACAGATCCTACATTGAAAGTAAAATGAGGCAGATCTGATGAAATGGTGTTCTGAGTAGCATTGGGATACTTAGCTACGCTTTCTTTCTTTAGATAGACATACGCTTTTTCCTTATTGATTACCAATACTTTGGCGATATCGCCGGACCTCACCATCTGTGTGAACTGTCCAAAATCTATCTCGGATTGAGTAGTTTGATTCAACATCAACTGCATGATCAGGATAAAAGCTATGATCAAGCCGTATATCCAATAAATATTGAAATTAAATTTTTTAAAATTTTTTTTGTCTTTGTCTTTGTCTTCCATGATTCTGTTTTCAAAAGTACAGTTATTTCATAAACATTTTAACGAAGTCTTCGTTTCACCAACTAGGTTAATTATTAGCTAAACTTGGTGAAACTCTACCGTCCTTGCATCACTCCAAAGAGATTCCAACTCATAATACTTACGGGTCTCTTTGTAAAATATGTGGACAATGGTGGTAAAATAGTCTACTAAGATCCATTTTGCTTGTGACACTCCTTCGATATGATTAGGAGCATAGCCCATCTTATCTTTGACAGCCTGGTAGATATAATCAGCGATGGCTTTGGTCAGTGTAATGTTTTCCGCCTCACAAATGATGAAATAGTCAGTCGGACCATCCACATCTCTAAGGTCAATCAATGTGATATTCGATCCTTTCTTGTCTTGTATCGTCTCGATTATGAGGTCATTCAGGGGGTCCTTTTCAGCTTTTTTAAATGCTTTTAAGGGTGTCTTTTTTTCTTTTGCCAAACGCTTGAATTATTTGCTTTATAAAATATATAGTTTATTTGCTACACAAAAATATGAAAATTGGGCAACATCAGGCGACAATAGGCAAATACAAAATCCTGCTAGCGCATACGGACTCCACTCAAACTTTTGCTTTAGAACTGCTTAAATCAGGACATTATACCCAAGGCACCATCGTACTGGCACGGTATCAAATGGAAGGAAAGGGTAGGTCGGACCGTCACTGGAGTAGTCAACCGGGTGAAAATTTTCTTGGCAGTGTCTTATTATGTCATGATCATCATATGAATGGGAAGGATCCAGGGTATATCAGCATGATGACAGCCCTGGCAGTCCATCATACTGTACAGTCTTTCACCAGTGGATCAGTAGGCATAAAATGGCCTAATGATGTTTTGATAGACAAAAGAAAAGTGGCTGGCATACTCATCACGAATCAATGGCGGGGTAAAACACTGGAATCTAGTATATTAGGTATCGGATTGAATGTAAATCAATTATGCTTTGATGACTTGCCCAATGCAACTTCCTTAAAAATGGTCCAGGGTCATGATGTAGCCATGCCAGAGGTGATGAAGACCCTATTTTCGCAACTGGAATATTGGTATTCACTTCTGAGGATGGATAGACACGCTGAGATTCATCGTGCCTACCAGGAGTCGATGCATGGCTACCAACAGACTTTAAATGTAATGATCATGGGACGAGCCTTTCCAGTCTTAGCAAAGCTAATTGGAACGGAGACCAATGGACGGATCATCATGGAACTAGAATCTCAGGGATTGCACACTTTTGATATGGATGAATTAAAAATATTGTACTAAATGAAAGCAATTATTTTAACGATAGGAAATGAAGTATTGAGTGGCCAGGTAGTGGACACCAATGCCGCCTGGATAGCGCAACAATTATTGGAGATCGGACTGGCGGTAAGAGAAAAATGGTCTGTCGCTGACGATATCTCTGAAATAATCAGTGCTCTGGCGAATGCTACTGACAAAGGAGAAATCATTATTACCACTGGTGGATTAGGCCCTACAGCTGATGATCTCACGACTGAGGCTTTGGCAGAGTTTATGAAAGTGTCAAGATCATTTCATGAAGATACATTTGACAGATTGTCAAAAATGTTTGCCTCAATTGGTCGAGTGCCAGGACCACAACACAAAATCCAGTGTATGTTGCCAGAGGGTGTGACTATCTTGCCAAATAATGCGGGCACTGCACCTGGCATGTACTTTAATTTTGAGGGCAGGCACCTCATTTCTATGCCAGGAGTGCCCATGGAGATGAAGGCCATTTTTGATCCCTTTGTCATCGAACTTCTTAAATCTGTAAGAACAGGTCCTCGTAGGAGGAGCCATACCTTCAATACTATAGGTGAGGGTGAAACTGTACTTGAAGACCTTTTGAAAGTAATCACAGCGAATGTGCCTAGCAATATTAATTTTGCTTTTTTGCCGGATATTTATAAAGTAAGGGTGAGGGTGGATGTAGATAGTGACTCAAATGAAGATATACTATTGTGGGAAGAAATAATCGGTCAGGTTCGTTCCATTTTGGCACCATGTCTGGCTGGAGAAAATGAGGTTACGCTCGAAGTAGCTGTCGGCAACCTTTTAAAGCAGAAAAATTGGATGGCAGGTACTGCAGAGAGTTGTACCGGTGGGTACCTCGCACACATGATCACAAGTATTCCAGGCTCGTCTGATTATTTTAAAGGTGGGATGGTAGCCTATAGCAATAGCATTAAATCCGAGTATCTCCAGGTATCCCAAGACATTTTAAATCAGCATGGGGCTGTGAGTGAAGAAACTGTAAAAGCAATGGCCATCGGGGCTATCAAGCAACTTAAAGTGGATGTAGCAGTGTCAGTGTCCGGAATTGCAGGACCAGGTGGAGGCACACCTGAGAAACCAGTTGGTTTGGTATGGATAGGCCTTGCCAATAATAAGGGGAAGGTGATGGCTCAAAAAATTAAGCTCCGGAGAGATCGTCTCAACAATATCAGAGCAGCCAGCATAATGGCTTTGATCCTGATGCACCGATTTCTTTTGGATGAATAATTAGTACCTTTGACGATGATGGAATATGATTTGATCATGCCCAAAATGGGTGAAAGTATCACGGAGGCTACTGTCCTTAAATGGCTCATAGGAGTGGGAGATAAGGTAGAACTTGATCAACCTTTATTGGAAATAGCGACTGATAAAGTAGATTCCGAAATCCCATCGCCAGTAGCCGGCACCATTACCAAAATATTATTTAGTGAGAATGATGTAGTGCCGATCGGTATGGTTATAGCTACAATCAATGGAGCGGAAGATCAATCTTATCCTAGCCATGAAACGATAGAAAACGATGATTTTTCAAATGTAGGGGCTGAGTCGGATCCTGTCCAGGACGAAATTCCTTATATCCCGGTTCCAAACTTGACTTCCCTGTCCGAATATCCACCGATGGAGTCGAACTCAGATAGAGATAAGTTTTATTCGCCTTTAGTGCGCACCATTGCCAAAGAGGAAAATATATCTAAGCACGAATTGGATCGTATTGAAGGATCAGGCTTAGAAGGCAGGGTCACTAAATCAGATGTGATTCAATATTTAAATGCCAAAAGAGCATCCACTGATCCTTTGCCAACTGACGAAAAAATCATTGAAAAGCCTGTGCTTCAACCATCTTCTGTGGAATCCCCTGTTACTTTTCAGGGCGATCATGAAATCATGGAAATGGATAGAATGAGGAGATTGATCGCAGATCATATGGTAATGAGCAAACAGGTGGCACCACATGTGACCTCCTTTGTAGAAGTAGATGTTACTGAAATTGTGAATTGGCGAAACAGAAACAAGGCTTCCTTTCAGGAAAAATATAACCAAAACCTGACATTTACCCCTGTATTTATTGACGCAGTGGTGAAGGCTATTAAAGAGTACCCATTAATAAATTCTTCTGTCAACGGCTATCAAATTATTAAGAAAAAGGATATCAATATTGGCATGGCGACTGCTTTGCCTTCCGGTAATCTGATAGTGCCTGTGATTAAAAATGCTGAGCGCATTAATCTTCAGGGCCTGGCATTGGCAGTGAATGATTTTGCTCGTCGTGCCAGAGAAAATCAACTGAAGCCAGACGAAGTCAGTGGGGGGACTTTTACAGTGACCAATGTGGGTTCGTTTGGCAGTTTGATGGGCACTCCGATTATAAACCAACCTCAGGTAGCTATACTGGCGGTCGGTACTATTCGTAAAAAACCGATGGTGCTCGAGACCATGCAGGGTGATGTCATCGCCATCCGTCATTGCATGTTTCTCTCCTTATCGTATGATCATCGGGTGATCGATGGATTTATGGGAGGCTCTTTTTTAAAGAAAATCAGCGATTTGCTGGAGACTTTTGATCCTAACACCATTATTTAAATTCATTAATGAGCAGATCTATAAGGACCGTATTACATCTACTTGGTTTCTTGGTATTTTCAAATGTCTTCGGGCAGACCAATGATTTTCTGTTGAAACAAGCTGATGGATATTTTAAGAATGGTCAGTATTTTAAAGCGGTATTGATCTATCAGCAGTTGCATAAATCCGGCACACTGAGTCCCGAACTCATTTTGCGACGGAGCATTTGTGAATATGAGACGAATCATATTGATACTGCTGAATCAATTGTAAAGGAACTGATCAAAACCAAATATGCACAGAATGTGTCTGCTTTATATTTACTCGGAAAAATATATATGTCTTCAGGCAGATTCGACGAGGCTGCTCTGCAATTCAAAAAATTGCTTAATGTAAATATGGTAACACCTGCGCTAAAATCAAAAGTAATCGATGAAATCAAGCGATGCGGTTCCGCTGTAAAATTGGCTCAACAAGTTGATCAAACCCTGGTAGAATCAGCCGGAGCAGAGGTTAATACCATTTGGGATGAAATCAATCCTGTACAAAGCATCAATATTGACACCAGATTTTATTTTAACAGTAACAGAGAATCAGCCGGTATTGAGGGTAATACCAACCCTGAATATGAATTGCCATATGATATGTACGGATGCAGCCTGATCAATGCAGAATGGTCTGACATCGGTCCTCTTAATGTAGACTTAAATACCAAAGGCCATGACCTTTTGTTAGACTTTGATGAGCGTGGCCAGGTAGTTTATTTTAAAACAGGCGAAAAATGGAGTGATCTCGTATTTCTTACGGATACTTTTGTTCAGAATAACAGCGTCAATAAATTGGGTGCATTGGATTTGGGCTTTTTGCATCCGGCGGATGATATATTTTTCTTTACAGATTCTATTGTTTTGTTTTCAAGTGTGAGAACAGAGGGTTTTGGAGGATTTGACATCTATTACTCACGAAAGCAAAACGGTCAGTGGTCCACTCCCAAAAATCTTGGGCCTTCGATCAATACACCTTATGATGAAATCAATCCATTCCTGGTATTTGATGGGCGTACCTTGATCTTTAGTAGTAATAATACAGAGAGTATGGGCGGATTTGATTTATTCACGAGCAAGTATGATGATAAATCGATGGCATGGGCTACACCATCAAATCTTGGTATGCCTGTCAACTCTGGCGATGATGAGAAATATTTTCGTTTAGACAAGAGTAGACTCAGTGCTATGTTTTCTTCTAATAGGAAATCTGGTAAAGGTGGCTATGATATTTATTTTGCTTATTTCAGGCAGGCATGGTCTCCTCAGGTTGAACGATCTAATCCAATGTTTTTCGCGGATGTAAGATCTTTTGTGTTGAACCGACCTTTACAAAAAGATCCATCTGGCTCAGAGGTATTGCAAAAAATAAATCTGGCCAATCAGACTGTATATTATGAATCAACCGACCAACTTTCATTGCCTGCTATTACGCGACAGTTTGATCAGGTCATAGAAGTGTTTGCTTCAGATCCCAGGTTAAATCTGACCATTGAAGTATTCTCAGATCAGGAAACTAAATCGCCAGGACAAGATTTGGTTTATTCTATTAAAAGAGCTGAAGCGGTTAAGACCTATTTTGTAAGCCGTGGGATCAAACCTTCAAGAATAGTCATCAAAGGATATGGATCCAATTTTCCTATAGCTTTAGAGACCATCAATGGTAAAATCAATCAATCAGGTAAAAGTCTAAACAAACGCATAGAATTTAGTTTTTTTGTAACAGACCCCGTGACTAATAATCTCTTTGAGTTTGGCAGGGATACTCCTAAGGTCAATTCGATCATGTCCAGCGAAGCCTATGCGATTTTCAGGATGAGTGAACACGAATTAAATTATAAAATACTGCTCATATCATCGAGCAATCCTGCCAATCTGGAAAACTATATCAATGATGAGCATCAATTATTTTTTATTGAAAAAAACAATTCGACAGGTAAGTATGAGTTGTTGACAACAGGTTATGCTCTTTATTCAGCTGCGTACAAGGAAAAAAAGATCAGAATGACCCAAGGCTATGAAGATGCTACAGTCCTGGCTTATCATGATAATAATAGGATGGCAACCAACCTACTTGCTCAATGGTCTGCAAGATATCCAGACCTGGTCAATTATATCTATAGAAGTGAATAAGGCTGACAGACACAAAAAGGGATCATTTCTTACTCAAGGACTTAAAAATTTGAAGACGGTGGGTACCTTCACCAGAAGTTCTTCATACCTCTGTAAAGAAATCGTCAGGCAAATCAAATGGACTGATGGGCAGATTATTCTGGAGCTCGGAGCCGGGGATGGAGTCATTACAAAATTTTTGTTGGATAAGATGGGTCCTCATTCTAAATTGATAGCTTTCGAAATCAATGAAGTATTTCTTGAAACGCTCAAGGGGATCAAGGATGACCGGTTAATCGTTATCAGCCAGGATGCCAGCCAAATCCAATCTGTACTCAAGGATCTCGGATATATGGAGCTAGATCATGTCGTGTCAGCTATCCCATTTGTAATCTTACCTCAGCAGGCTGCTATGCAGATCATTCAAACCTGCTATGATGTAATGGTGCTAGAGGGAAAATTTATTCAAGTACATTATTCTTTATTAGCCAAGAAATTGTATGAAAGAATCTTTGGGGCTGTCGAAATAAAATTTGTTCCTTTCAATATACCGCCGGCCTTCCTTTTGATTATGCGAAAATCGTTGGTCAACTTATCTTCAACAACGGTGGCATAGAAGAATGAGCCTTTTCGTCCTGGGTCATATAGACCAGGTAAAAGCCGCCGCCACCTTTTCCGCACAGCTTGGTATAATATGTATTTTCAGCCAGGCCTTTGTGCCAAAATTCAAGTACTGAGTCTACTATCAAGGGTTTGAAAAAATCCAATTGTAGTTGTGAAATTTGTTTCATTGTTACGGTCCCGGTCACTTGATCGTTACGGATTAGGCAATCGATTAATTTTTTATTCAACGAATTTAAGATGGGAATGATCTCCAGAAATGATGGTATTTGCTTCTGTGCAAAATACCAATCAATGGGAGAAATCGATTCCCGGGGAATCATAGAATCCAACAAATAAAATTTATTTAAAAAAGGGTTGCCTTTCCATTGATCTTCGGATAAGATTTTTATCATCCCCTGATCGACCAAAATAGCCTGGCCAGAATAAGAAATCAATGGGTCAAAACCTGAACTGGTGCCATGAAAATAATGTTCAATATCGGCTAGCCTCTTTTGAATCATGTCTAAATCATCTATTTTTTGGGTGTGATATTTTTTCAATACACCCGCACTCAGTGCACCCGAGCTACCCATACCATAACCTTCAGGAATAGATGAATTGAAGCTCAAACCATGGTCTACATCATGCAAAAATCTTTGTGAGTCCAAATATTCCAGCTTACTCAGTACTCGGGCAAATGGAATGAGTCTATGATCAATCTGTCCCGGTTTATAATCCCAGAAACCATACAGACTTTGGCTCGGAAAAGCCAAAGCTATACCCCCATCTATCACCGTAAACTCACCCGTAAGTAATATTTTGGCCGGAAATAGATCAGACTCAGCAGTCATACTTTTTTATTCCTAAAATTTTGAGAATACTATTGTTTTCCTTGCCTGGCTATGCGGTATAGTGTGACTGCCATAACAATAAAACAGAGGGTGCCTAATATATTATATCCTCCGTCACCCAGCCATTCATTTAACCTGGGTCCGATGCTGAGTTTGGTATCCATAAACTCCTGATTTTTTACGGAAAGTATGGCTATGATGACACCGGCAAGTGCACCACCCGCTACCAGGCCGGTAGCAAATAATTTTCCCTTACTGAGTTCATCATCTTCATCAGTGATGATGGTATCTCTCTTTGACCTCATGTCGACCAGGCCCTTGATCATGCCTCCAATAAATATAGGTAGGGTAGTGCTGAGTGGGAGATACAAGCCTACTGCAAAAGATAAAGCATTGGCACCACAAAGTTCTACCACTACAGAGATAAATGCTCCAACCAATACGAATTGCCAATCCAGGTTGAACGACAATAAACCTTTGACCAGGGTCGCCAGTAAAGTGCCCTGAGGAGCAGGGTATTTATCAGAACCAATAGCATGAAGGACAGAAGGGTCCAAACCATGGAGATCCTGATCTAAATATCGTATGGTCAATCCGATCACGACGGAAGAGACTACTGTGCCTATAAAAAGGGAGATCTGTTGATACCTGGGAGTCGCCCCTAGCAGGTACCCTGTTTTCAGATCTTGAGAGGTATTGCCGGCATTGGCAGCAGCTATACAGATGATGGACCCTACGACCATGGCCATCGGTTCGTATGTCTGACCGGTCCAACCCATTACAATAAATATGAGGGCTGTACCCATCAGTGTAGCTATGGTCATACCACTAATAGGGTTTGAACTGGTCCCAATCAGGCCCGTGATTCTGCTGGAGACTGTAACAAACAGTATCCCGAACACCAGTATTAAAACACCGATAAAAATTTTAGTCAACCAGGTGTCACCAGGAATGCCTGGCAATACAGATAGGATCAAAACCAATGCAAGGCTACCTACCAGCACTACTTTTATACTGACATCTTTGTCTGTGCGTAGCTCTGCAGGCTGATCTGCACTATTGGCTCTTAATGATTTAAAGCTATTTTTAAACGAGGCGATGATCGTCGGTATAGTTTTGACCAAAGTCATTAAGCCGCCGGCAGTCACTGCACCTGCACCAATCTGCCTGATGAAAGCTCGATAAAGGGCAATTGAGGTATTGGCAAAACTTCCTGTCTCCGGATCCCAACCACCTGGCCCGCCAGCAGTCGAAAGGTCTGCTAAGTATCCAAGCTTGATCAATTGATTGGCTATAGTCTCAGCAGGAACCAGGGTTGCAAGCAGAGGGTTTAAAGCCAACCAGGCTAAAACGCCACCAGCGACCAATACACCGGCAATCCTAGGGCCAATAATGTATCCTACCCCCAAATATTCTGGAGTGATATCTGCATTGAGGGTGGCTGATGGTAAAAACTTATTTTTGACCGAAGTGACAAAGGTGGGTGTCTCTGCGATAAAATGAAAGATCTTCTGAAAAACAGCATAGACCGTAGCAAAGGCAAGACCCAGGTAAGCCGTTTTAGCAAAATCTCCTCCTTTTTCTCCAGCTATCAAAACGGATGCACAAGCAGTTCCTTCTGGATAAGGCAGATTATCATGCTCTACGATGATCAAGGGTCTTCGAAGTGGGATCATCAGCAAGGTCCCCAGGATGCCGCCCACCATAGCTAAGGTAAGGATCGTGAGATAATTAAAATAAGAAGCAGAGGAAACCGACCCATCTGCACTCGCCGACAAAAATAAAAACGCCGGCAATGTGAATGCAACTCCACCTGCGATCGACTCACCTGCAGATCCAGTGGTCTGGATAATATTGTTTTCAAGTATAGTGGTATTGAATAATCTTCTACCTATGGAGATAGCCAAAACTGCTATAGGTATGGAAGCTGACACCGTCAAGCCCGCTTTTAATCCCAGGTACACCGTTGCAGCTCCGAAAACTATCCCAAAAAAAGCCCCAAGCAGAATGGACTTCCAGGTAAATTCCGGCATAATAGTCGAAGAGGGCACATAAGGTTTAAAAGTCTTTTTTTCCATAAGTCTGGTTTAATTTAAAACTGGTATCAACTATATTTTATTTTTTCATACCACAGGATCATCTTGTCCACTTCCAGCTCCTGGCTTTCAAGTAGTAATAAGGCATCTTCGAGCGGAGTGGTGCTTTTATCCTTTCTGTTTTCGGCTTTGTTGATCTGTAATCTCTTGAGCTTTGGGCTGGTAAACAAGATCCGTTTTTCTATTTTCTGGATCTTCTGCCTGGTAGCCGCTTCCACTTGTTTGATTTGGATCTGCAGCTCTTTTTTATTAATATCTATTTGTTTTTTACCCAGTTTGAGTTCAGTGATGATTTCATTTGCCTCTTTTTGATCGTCAGGGGTAGCTTCTTTCCATCCTTTTAATTGCTCAGAAAGTTCAGTGACCCTGACCATTTCAATTTGCAGTTCATCGATAAGCCTAATGGTCTTTTTGAGTCCTGCACCAATCATAAATGGGCGTGCAAAAAATGGTTTTGATTGAATGCCGGATTCGATCTCCGCTTTTTTACGGAATAATTCGTCTAGCCGGGACTGGGAGTCAGCCAAAAAAACTTCAATTTCTTCTATGATATACCGCGCTTGCTGATCCCAATGGTTTACATCAGCAAAACTTTCCAGCGACCATTTATTATCTAAGAGGTTTCCGGCGAGCTTATCATCATATTTCTCCATATCAAATTTTCAACCCGGGACTTTGTAGTTTAAAATATACCGTCCAGATAAGTTTAAGCCATGGTTGCTTTTCATTTTATTTCTCCCATCAATCTTTTGGTCCAGGGTATCAATACAAACATAATCAAGGCGGCGGCGGCACTGCTGAGAAATACATATAGAAATATTTGTTGTAATGGATAAGCTTCAAATAAGCCACCGACCCTACCACCAATCCAGTTGCCCAGAGAGGCTCCTAAAAACCAAATGCCCATCATTTGCCCTACTATTCTCACCGGGGCAAGTTTGGTCATGGCACTCAACCCAACCGGCGATAAGCAAAGTTCTCCGACTGTATGCAGAAAATAAGTAATCAATAGCCACATCACGCCGACCCGCTCCTGGCCGCCAGCGATTTTTTGAGCTGCAGGAACCAAAATTAAAAATCCAAGTCCTGCAAATAATAATCCGAAAGTGAATTTTAAAGGGGTAGAAGGTTCTTTGCCAGCTTTATTCAGCTTTAACCAAAGGATAGCAAATACTGGTGAAAGCAAAAGTATCCACATAGAGTTAACAGACTGCCACCAGGTAGACGGAAACTCCGTACCAAAAATTGAATTAACAGTATTGCGATCTGCAAACAAAGTCAAGGTACTGCCGGCTTGTTCGAAAGCGCCCCAAAATAATGCTGCCGCCAGATAAAATATGATGATGGCTACAATTCTCTTTTTTTCATCACCATTAAACCCACCAGTCGTAAATAAAAAGAAAAAGTAAACAAAGGGTACTACAATCAAAGCTATCCCCATCAGATCAGAAAGCCCTGTGACCGTGATTGGATAAATATGAGTAAAATGCAGCAATGCCAGAACTGCGACTCCAATGATAACACCTAACAATGCCTTGCTTAAAGTCCTGGAATTTGAAGCCCGATCCCCTTGCAATTCGACAGATTTCAATCCGGCATCCCCCAGGTATTTTCCACCCCATTTGAACAGAAACAAACCCAATATCATACCTATCCCTACGATCACAAAACCCATGTTCCAATCGATCTTTTGACCTACGTAACCAGCCAGCAGTGGAGCAGTGAATGCGCCCAAATTGATACCCATGTAAAATATCGAGAATGCACTGTCTCTTCGGGGATCGTCTTTGCCGTATAATGAGCCTACCATGGTAGAAACATTAGGCTTAAGTAATCCTGTCCCTATACAATTAAACAACAGGCCGGTGTAAAATCCGGACTTAGCGGTAGTGAGGCCGATCAATAGGTTGCCAGCTGCTATAAGTACCCCTCCAAAAAACACTGCATTGCGGGCACCTAAAAACTTGTCTGATATCCAGCCTCCCGGCAGATTAGTAATATATACACCTGATACATACAATGCATACAATGCTCCAGCTTCGCCTACACTCATTTCGAGGCCGGGATTTTGTCCCGATACCGCAGCGGTCATATACAAGATTAATAATGCCCTGCCTCCGTAATAACTGAACCGCTCCCACATTTCAGTGCCAAATAAAATGGCAAGTCCTTTTGGGTGTTGCTTAAACTGAGGTATGACAATCGCCGCCAGCAAAGCCAAAAAAGCTGTAAATCCTATGATCATGATTGGTTAAGGTTGGTAATAAAAGTTTTAAAAATAGGCAATTATGGTTGAATCGAAAATATTTTTACAAGCCTCTTTTGTTGAAAAAAAGATCAAAAAGATCTCGAAAAATGGTTATTTGAGCTAAATGATAATAATAATTCATCCTCGCTAATCCAAGGGTAAATTTGGATGACTGATAAATGACGAAGAAATGGGCTCCTCCTGATTTTCGTCAAGTAGTTAAGCTGCCTTTTTGATAAGTTTGCGGGGTTTTTAGCCATATAGGAAGACTAAACCATTGTCCAATCCTATAAAATCAATTTATGAATTCAACTCATGCGCTTATTTCAACATGATACATCAACTCGATAAAATATTTAAACCCAAATCCATTGCCGTGGTGGGAGCGTCTACCAAAGAAAAAAGTGTAGGACACTCTATTTTTAAGAACCTGGTAGACAATCAATTCCAAGGCAATGTATATCCCATCAACCCCAAAGCTGGTGAACTATTGGGCCACAAAGCATATCCTGCCTTGGCTGACTTGCCTGAAAAAGTAGATTTGGCAGTCATCGTTGTACCTTCAAAATTAGTGCCTTCTGTAGTCGAAGAATGCGGTCAGGCCGGGGTCGGCGGACTCATCATCATTTCGGCAGGGTTTAAAGAAGCAGGGGAAGAAGGCGAAAAAATGGTCGAAGCTATTCTTATCACCTGCCGCAAATACAAAATGAGATTGATCGGACCTAACTGCCTGGGGACTATTAATCCAAAGCTCGGCATGAACGCGACTTTTGCCAGCAGGATGGCTTTGCCCGGGAATATTGCTTTTATATCTCAGAGCGGTGCTCTTTGTTCGTCGATTCTGGATTGGGCCTGTGAACAGAATGTGGGTTTTAGCCATTTTGTGTCTATCGGATCGATGGTCGATATTGGATTTGCCGAGCTGATTGATTATTTCGGTATGGACCAGGAGACTTCGTGCATACTTATATATATGGAGTCGCTGACAGAAGCACGCAAATTTATGAGTGCTGCCAGAGCATTTGCCCGATCCAAACCCATTATCATCTTAAAAGCAGGTAGAAGCCTGGCCGGTAGCAAGGCGGCGATGTCTCATACTGGTACTTTGGCAGGCAATGATGCAGCCTTTGATGCTGCCTTTAAACGCTCAGGATGTGTACGGGTGGAGACGATATCTCAGCTGTTTAATTGTGCTCAGGCCCTATCGATGCAGCCCAGGCCAAGGGGCAACAGGTTGGCCATAGTCACCAATGCAGGTGGTCCCGGAGTCTTGGCTACTGATTATCTCATCACCAGGGGAGGAGAGCTCGCCAAATTGTCTGAAGCCAGTCTTACCAAACTCAATGCTGCACTTCCGGCGACCTGGAGTCATGGCAATCCGGTAGATGTACTGGGAGATGCCTCGGCTGAAGACTACCAAATCGCCCTTGAAACATGTCTGGCAGATCAGAATGTAGATGGTGTGCTGACGATTCTAACTACTCAAACAGTCACCGACCCAATAGGAACAGCCAAAGCACTTGTAGAGGCGAGCAAGAAGTACCATAAACCAATCCTGGCCGCCTGGATGGGTGAGCACGATGTGTGGGAAGCGAGGGAAATAATGGAATCCGGCAAAATCCCTAACTATCGATATCCTGAAAGCGCTGTAGATGTATTTACTCAAATGCATCAATACTCACTCAATCTGGAATTTTTATATGAGACCCCGCCTGAGGCCCCTCACCGATTTGTGCCTAAAAGAGATGAAGCATGGCATATTCTGAGGACAGCTTTGACTGAAAAAAGGCATTATTTATTGGAGCACGAAGCGAAGGATCTTATGCGTTGTTATGATCTGCCTGTCGGCAATAGCAGGGTAGTAAAATCTGCTCATGATGCCGCCAAAGCAGCCCTCGAGTTGGGATTCCCTCTGGTTATGAAAATTATTTCTCCGGATGCACTGCATAAGACGGAAGTAGGTGGAGTCCAGCTTAATATCAACTCTGAAAATGAGGCCATTAGAGCCTATGATGAGATCATCTCCTCTCTAAAAAAACATAAACCGGATGCTCACGTAGTTGGAGTACTTGTTGAAAAAATGGTTAAGAAGAGATTCGAATTGCTCATTGGTGCTATCCGAGATCCGATATTTGGTCCACTTATTGTTTTTGGACAAGGTGGAGTAGCCGTGGAAGTAATCAAGGATACTAATTTTGGACTTCCTCCTTTAAATATCGCTTTAGCCAAGCGCATTATTCAAAATACAAGGATCTACCAGCAGTTGAAAGGATTTAGAGGCATACCCGGAGTAGATCTGGATGATCTTGCCTTTCAATTGGTAAAGTTCTCTTATATACTTACAGACTATCCGGAAGTGAGGGAAATAGATATCAATCCGTATCTCCTGGATGAAAAAGGTGGTGTGGTAGTGGATGCGCGAATCTTACTCGATGATTATCAGCCGCGAAAAAAAGGTCATCCATATCAACATCTTGTGATCTCCCCTTATCCGGAAAAATATGCCAAACATATCATGCTCCATGATGATCATCAGGTATTGCTACGACCTATTCGACCTGAAGATGAACCTATGGAACTGGAGATGATCAATACTATCTCTGATCAATCACTGTATTATCGCTTTTTTGGGTACGTGCCAAAGGTAACGCATGATTTTATGATCAGAATGACCCATATAGATTATGATCGCGAAATGGCGCTAGTAGCAGAGATCAATGATGGCAAGAAAAAGCAAATGATTGGAGTCGTGAGGATTATCGCTGATGCCTGGAGCGAATCTGCGGAATTCGCCATCCTGATAGCAGATCCCTGGCAAAACAAGGGTCTTGGCAGTCAGATGATGGATTATATGCTGGAGATCGCCAGAGACAAAGGGATCATGAAGATCTACGCCTCCGTATTGGGCATCAATACCCATATGGTCAGAATGTTTAGAGAACGAGGATTTGAACTTAAAAATGAGGATGACGGTGCGTATCGGGTAAAACTCGATTTAGATCAGGCTATGCCTTTTGTGGCAGAATTGCCTTTTCAACCGCTATAACTAGCCTTCCTTCACTTTCTTGTTTACTTCATTCATGGCTATCTCTATGCCCGCCAAAGAAAATTGAATAATCCCTTCAGCTCCTTTTAATAACAAAGGGGCTAATAATTTTTTTTCTTCTTTGGTCCAGGGGCTAAGTACAAAATCTGCCTGTCTGCCCTTGGCAAAATCGCTGCCTACCCCGATCCTCAATCTTGGATAGTTTTTGGACATAATACTTTCCTCAATGCTTTTTAATCCATTATGGCCTCCGGAACTCCCATCTTTACGCATCCTGATGGTTCCAAAAGGAATATTGATATCATCCAATACAGCCATGACTTGCTCAGGCTGGATTTTGATTTTTTGCATCCAGAATGCTACTGCTTTGCCACTTAGGTTCATATAAGTATCCGGTTTGAGCAGCGTAAGGGATTTGCCTTTCACTTTTATATCACATCGCCATCCAAATCGGTCTGTGTGCCATTCACCTCCCACTTTCTCTACCAGGTAATCCAATAATTGGAAACCAACATTATGCCTTGTATCGGCATATCCGGCACCTGGGTTGCCAAGTCCTACGATCAAATACTTCTTGTCAGACATATATTATATTCGTCAGGCAAATTTAGCCAAACATCTGCCAATGTAAATAGTCATCTATCTTTGAGGGTATACTATGCAAGCATTTGGGAAGTTTGATGTGATCCGCCTAATCCGACATTCGAGTTGGCTGAGGATATGGAATGCAGTCAGGGTCTTCAGTTCATATTATCTCAGTAAATGGACAGGTAAAGTGTACCAATGGGGTAGCCCTATCAGCATTTCCTTCGAGCCCACTACTGCCTGCAATCTTCGGTGTCCTGAATGTCCAAGTGGTTTGAGATCCTTCACCAGGCCTACTGGCAATGTGCGCACAGATTTTTTCAGAAGTGCCATAGATCAACTTGCACCTACCTTGTCTTCACTTATGTTTTATTTTCAGGGTGAACCTTATATTCACCCGCAGTTTTTAGATATGGTATCTTATGCAGAATCTAAAGGTATCTATACTATTACCTCTACCAATGGGCATTTTCTCAGCCAGGCCAACGCTGAAAAAACGATTACCTCAAACCTCAGTCGAATCATCATATCGGTGGATGGTACAAATCAGGAGACTTACCAAAAATACAGGAAGGAGGGGGATCTTCATCAGGTACTGGAAGGGGCAAAAAGACTGGTGGCTGCCAGATCCAAAGCAGGTGTCCATCATCCTTATATCATCTTCCAGTTTTTAGTGGTAAAGCCTAATGAACACCAAATACCAGAGATCCACCGATTGGCCAGGGAAATAGGGATAGACGAAGTCAAGTTAAAGACAGCTCAGCTATATGACTATAAAGATGGACATGAACTTATGCCCCAGCAATCTAAGTACAGCAGGTATCAAAGATTGGAAAATGGACAATTTGCTATTAAAAACAAACTGCAAAATCATTGCTGGAAGCTGTGGCACGCATGTGTCATCACCTGGGATGGTACTGTCGTGCCTTGCTGTTTTGATAAAGATGCTTCACATAAAATGGGCGATCTAAAAAGCACGAGTTTTAGCCAAATATGGCAAGGCGAGCGCTACCAGGAATTCAGATCTGACCTGATGACCAGCCGTAAATCAATAGATATATGTCAGAATTGCACTGAAGGTATTAATGTCTGGGCTGATTAGTTATTTTGGCGAAGTATAGAACTGTAAATGTGCGAAAGACTAAATTAATTTTAGGATTTCCATAAGATTCCCTTACCTTTATTGGTTAATAGCAGCGAAGAGGAAGGTCAGTTCCATATAAAGAAACTTCTTAATTTATAGTCAATTGGTTGACATGTCTTTTGAAGAATTATTCAGAGATTTGGCTTGGTATGCTCTGGTTGTAATAAAAATGTAGATCGTGGTAAATTCAATGAGTCCTACTATAAATAGTGTGATTTTTCACAAATCTATCTTCCAGGGTAGGCTCGAATTTGGTATTGGAAAAAATATAGAGAAAGCCCTGCAAATGTACCAGATCAGGGCAGAGCAATATTACCGCAATGAAATTCTGTTCAAGCCAGAACAAATTTTTTGCATAGACGAAGGTTATATTGATATCCCCAGGGTTGTAATGCAGGCTTCTGACAAATACTTTGCCAATACAATTAATCTCCTGGATTACATAGCACAGTTTGCATCGGCCGGCTCTTTGGGAGGTTGGTTGATCGATGCAGGCAAAGTCCTTCGTCATAAAATGGTAGAACCCATGAGCGACAAAATCGCTGTCAGGGAATATATCAGAGGAAAAAAACTAATAGGAACAAAAGGTAAAGAAAAAGAAGCCATCGAAGCTTTAAATCTTGCCATTGAAAGATATGAGCGCCACAGTCAAGCATATGAAAAAAGAGGCTATGTCAATTTTACGCTTAAAAACTTTCATGATGCATTGGCTGATTTTAATAAAAGTATAAAGTTTGATGAGCACAATGCCCTGGCTTATTTTGGAAGAGCGCAGGTTTTTCTCGTAGAAAAGGATACCAAAAAGGCACTGGCAGACCTGGGTTCGACTATACTTAAATCATTGGCTTTACAGACAGTTCATTGGCAAGCCAGATATCAAAAAGGGGAGCTCCACTTCAATGCAAAGCAATACAAAGAAGCAGCATTTGAGTTGAAACTATTTTGTGACAGAACATTTGATTCCTCAGACATCAACTATACCAAAAAAAGGGAAGCAGCTTATATGTACGCCAGAATATTGATGGCCCAGGAGCATTATGAGGAAGCGGCCTCTAGATTTAATATTGCTTTAGCAGCTATCGAAGCTGATTCAAAATCGGCAAAATTTACCAAAGCTGATGTCCTTTATCAACGAGGTCTTTCAAAAAAATTGGCAGGGAAAAATGGATTCATGGCTGACATCAAAGAAGCAGCTACCTTGGGAAATAAGGAAGCTATCAAAATGCTTCAAACCAAATAATCCTTAAAGAATATTAATTTCATAGTGATGACTTCGTTTTCACTGGTACACATTGTAATTTTGATAAGCTGATGGGCAAATCAATATGGACCATTTTTGCGATTGTACTGGCGGTCATGATCCAGGTCAACTTATTTGCGCAAGTCCATCCCAAAGCATTAAAATATTATAAAAAAGCCTTAGCCCAGCAATCCAATAACAAGACAAGCAAGGCGATCTCTTATTTTGAAAAAGCTATCAGTTATGAAGCTAATTATAAAGAGGCTCACCTGGCACTTTATAATATCTATTTGCAGCAAAATGAAGCGGGAAAAGCATATACTCATCTCAAAGCTGCAACTGTGGACCCAGGCAGAGACAGACCCAATCTTTTATTTAATACTGGCAAACTGGCCTTGCAGCAAGGACTATATGTCGAATCGAAAGAGCATCTAAGTGCTTATCTGCAATTGCAATCAAAAGACCAGGCCACACGGCAATTGGCTCAGCATTTACTGGACCAAGCCAATTATGGTTTTGAACATAAGGCCCCCGTCGTATCAGGTCCAATGCTTTTGCCTGCAGAAATAAATACTGCCGTTCCCGAATATTTGCCCTCTTTGGATGCTAGGGGTCATACTCTGGTATTTACAAGAAGAGTCAATGGCAATGAAGATTTGTTTATGTCCAGCACTGACAAAGATGGATCATGGCTGCCCGCCCAACCCTGGCCCCAAAACACGATAAAAAATGAAGGAGCCCATGTCATCAGTGCGGACGGTAAAACACTGGTATTTACCCGGTGTGATTGGTCTGATGGATATGGTAGCTGTGATTTATATATATCCGTGTTAAAATCTGGCAAATGGACTAATCCCCAAAATATGGGCTCCTCTGTCAATACTAATTTTTGGGAAAGCCAGCCAAGTTTAAGCGCAGATGGCAGGACTCTGTATTTCGCGTCCAATCGTCCGGGAGGGCTGGGAGGTTATGATATCTGGTGGACTAAAAGATCTGGCTTGGTATGGTCCAGGCCGGTCAATGCAGGGCCATGGATCAATACTAAGTGGGATGAACTGTCACCAAATAGGCATGCCGATGGTAGTTCATTGTATTTTAGATCAGACGGGTGGCCGGGATATGGTTCATTTGATATTTTCTTAGCCAGAAATGAAAGAGGCAAGGCCTGGAACACGCCTCCATTGAATTTGGGTCCGACTATCAATAATCATGAAGATCAGGGAGCTCTGACAGTAGCTATCGATGGTTACACGACAATATTGACTTTACAACAAGTCAATATGCGAAATGAACTTTTATCCAGTGATCTTGCCACTGTAAATCTGCCGGAACAGGTCACTGCCGCTGCCTGTATATTCATTCAAGGTAAGGTCATGAAGAGCAAAGATGATAAACCCATCCCAAATGCGATTTTAGTCTTTACTGCAGAAGGCATAGAAAATGGTAGTGACACGATTTTATCCGATGAAGAGGGTGATTTTTTGGTCGTCCTGCCTAAAAATCAAGTATATCAACTGTACTGTAATGCCACCGGATTTGATTTTTTCGCTGATAGGATTACCACTTTTGAGGATGCTAAAAACAAAATAAATTTTGATATCCACCTGGATGAAGTGGTCGCAAAAGATTTAGGTGCAAATAGTAAACCTATCATTTTAAAAAATGTATTGTTTGAGTTTGCCTCTTATACCCTGGAGGTCGGCTCCTTTGTAGAGTTGGATCAACTGTTTTTATTCCTTCAGTCTAATCCTGACTTGTCAGTAGCTATATACGGACATACGGACAATGCGGGGGATAAACTAAATAATCAGTTGCTGTCAGAAAACAGAGCTCGCGCAGTGTATAATTATTTGGTGAATAAGGGATTGCCAGCTGACCGGTTGTCAATAAAAGGATTTGGAGACTCATCCCCTATAGCCACAAATGATACAGAGGAAGGGAAAGCTATGAATCGAAGAGTAGAAATAAAATTGTCCAGTATCAAACCTTGAATTTTTAATATTAATGGGAAAATCTAAAATTATAAATGTCTCTGAGGTAAATATCGTAGATATCGGAGATCAGGGTCAGGGTATCGGCAAAGATCAGGAGGGAAAAGTGTATATGGTGCAGGATGCAGTGCCTGGGGATCAGATGGATATAGAAGTCAAAATGCGAAGGTCCAGGGTGTCTTATGCCAGGCCTGTCAAGCGGACGGTCGACTCACCCTGGCGGCAAACGCCTTTCTGTAGTCATTTTGGGGTTTGTGGCGGCTGTAAGTGGCAGCATTTGTCCTATTCAGGGCAATTAAAGTATAAACAAAAAAATGTGTTCGATGCTTTGACCCGTATCGGTGGGATATCAGATCCAAATATTAGACCCATAGTAGGCGTTGCAGAAGATACTTATTATAGAAACAAACTCGACTTTAGTTTTGGTAGCAGTCGATGGTTGACGACGGAGGAGCTTGAAGCAGAAGATCTGATGAACAAAAATGCATTGGGTTTTCATAGGCCAGGCTCATTTGAAAAAATAGTGGATATCAAGCATTGTTATTTACAGGGAGGGCTTAGTAATGAAATTAGAAATTTTGTCAAAGCGCTGGCGATTGAACATCGATTTACTTTTTATAATGTCAAACAGCACACAGGTTTGCTACGCAATCTGATCATACGGACGGCCCTGAATGGCACGGCTATGATCACCCTGGTCTTTGGGGAAGATGAACCTGAGTCAAGAGAACTGATCAACGCATCGATGATCACAGCTTTCCCTGGTATCACTATCTACAATGTAGTCAATTTGAAACACAACGACACCATTTTTGACCAGGAGATGATCCTTGTTCATGGGCTGGGATATCTGACAGAGCAGCTCGGACATTTATCCTGTCGGGTGGGGCCTAAATCTTTTTTTCAAACAAATACATTACAAGCACTTAAACTGTATCAATTTGTGGAAGAGTTTGCCAATCTAAAGGGGGCTGAAATCGTATATGATTTATATTCCGGTACCGGTACGATAGGATTGTTTCTCGCGAGAAAAGCAAAAAAGGTCATTGGCGTAGAAGAAGTCAAAGAAGCCGTAGCAGATGCCCATATCAATGCAGAGATCAATCAAATTCAAAACACAGAGTTTTTTGCTGGCGATGTAAAAAGGATGCTGAGTGAAGGATTGTTTGACCAAAAGGGTAGACCTGATTTGATCATTGTCGATCCTCCAAGAGCAGGGCTGCATCCGGAGACCATACCTATATTGTTGGATTCCCAATCGCCTGAGATTGTTTACGTGAGCTGTAATCCGGCTACTCAAGCAAGAGATATTAAACTATTGTCTTCAAAATATCGACACAAAATGAGTCAGCCCGTGGATATGTTTCCTCACACAGCCCATATTGAAAACGTAACTTTGTTGCAACATATATGAATTAAATTTATGCAGATCAGTACCGAAAAATTTTTAGTCCTGCAGGAAGAGCTCAAAGTCTATCGAAAAGCACTGAATCAGGCGCTGGACATCATCTTGGAAAAAGGCATTACGCCATATCCAATATTTATAGCACATCAGGATTCTTTTGAAGCGGGTATACCTATCATTAATCGATACGATGTAACTGGCAATTGGAGCATCAATGTATCCTCGCTCGAAGAGTTCTTGCAAAAAAAATTGATTTTGTCTCATAAAGTCAAAGCATTTAAATCGACTTACAAACCAGTCGAAGACTTTATTTGTTTTTTTGTTTTGAGTGAGCTCGGAGCGCAATTTGTATTTATGCCCAGGGTCTGACCAACTAAGGATGTCCGATATGCAGTTTAGTATAGATTTATTGTTATTCAAAGCTATCGATATTCTATTATTCAAAAACAACCTAATTTTAGCCTGATGAAAGGAATCATTTTAGCTGGAGGACTCGGTACCAGATTATATCCACTGACCTTGGCAGTGAGCAAACAATTGATGCCGGTGTACGACAAACCCATGATTTATTATCCCTTGTCTATCCTGATGATGTCCAACATCAGAGACATTTTAATTATTTCTACCAAAGATGATCTGCCTAACTTTGAAAAGCTGCTTCGAGATGGCGCTGAGATAGGTTGTAATATTTCCTATAAAGTGCAACCGGAGCCTAACGGACTTGCACAGGCGTTTGTGCTAGGATCAGACTTTGTAGGCCAGGACGATGTAGCCCTGGTGCTGGGAGACAATATTTTTTATGGAGCTGGCCTCGGTGAGATCATGAAAAGCTGCCAGCATCCCAAAGGGGGGATCATCTTCGCTTACCAGGTATCTGATCCTGAGCGATATGGCGTGGTAGAGTTTGACAAAAACTTAAAAGTAATCTCCATAGAAGAAAAGCCTTCCAATCCAAAGTCTAATTTTGCTGTGCCTGGATTGTATTTCTATGATAATTCTGTGTTAGAGGTTGCAAAAAATCTTAAGCCTAGCCCTAGAGGAGAGTATGAAATCACCGATGTCAATAAATATTATTTAGAGCGAGGGCAGTTGCATGTTCGTCCGATGGGTAGAGGATTTGCCTGGCTTGATACCGGCACACATCAATCTCTGATGCAGGCCGGCCAATTTATACAAGTGATTGAAGAGCGGCAAGGACTCAAAATAGGCTGTATCGAAGAAATAGCCCATCAGATGGGTTTTATCGATGATGAACAATTACACCACTTGGGGCATAAATATAGCAAAAGTGGCTACGGGGAATATTTATTAAGACTTTTGAAGTAGTCCACATACATATATATGAGCACCCCAGAAGAGGACATTGATATAGAAAAAGAGGATGAACAGACACGGTCTGTCATGAAATCATTCAAAAGTTCGAAGATTTGGCTCCCTATTGTGATTGGCTTAGGGGTAGTCGTGTATAAGTTATTTGATCACTTTGACACGAGTGCATTAAAATCTATCACCTGGAGCCCACACACGGCTATTTGGCTTTTTTTAGCTTGCGGATTTTTATTGATCCGTCATGTAGCGTACACCTGGCGACTGTATTACCTGGTGGATGGTATCCTCAGTTTCTGGAAGTGTTTTAAACTGATCATTATTTGGGAGTTTAGTTCGGCCATTTCTCCTACTTCATTGGGAGGGTCAGCCGTATCAGTATTTGTGCTTTCTCAGGAAAAAATAGGGGCATCCAGAACACTGGCTACTATCATATACACAGTGATATTGGATAGTTTGTTTTTTCTAATATCTGTGCCTATATTAATTTTTATTTTCGGGGTTAACGTTATTCATCCAAGTTATACGGACTGGTCCTCTGTCAGTGAAGTAGGTTATTCATTGATTTTCTTTTATGGTTTGATCTTGGTGTATGGTCTTTTATTTGCTTATGGCATGTTTATCAATCCCAGTCAGTTCAAAAACATATTGGTTTTTTTTACCCGATTTCCTTTTCTAAAGCGATTTAGAATCAAGGCAATCAAATTAGGTGACGAAATGATCTTATCTGCTGGTGAGATAGTCAAAAGAGATTGGAGATTTCACCTAAAATCTTTTGGATTGACTGCAGCAGCCTGGACTTGCAGATTTATTATAGTGAACTGTTTAATCATTGCGCTGATCGATGTAGTGAGCTATCATCCGTGGGATCAACTAAAAATCTATGGACGGCAGGTAGTTATGTTTGTGTTTATGATGTTCAGCCCGACTCCCGGAGCAGCCGGATTTGCTGAAGTATTTTTTGGCAACTTTATAGGTGATTATATCCCAAAAGGAGCTGCCCTCATAATAGCACTAATCTGGCGGTTCCTGACATACTATTTATATCTGTTGGCTGGAGTGATTATTATTCCTTCCTGGTTGACAGGTCTGATCAGACAAAGGCGAGCCACAAGGGAAGTCAAAAACAGGTCGGTTGATATTTGAAAGTGTTGAAAAACGTATCGATATATTTCCGCCATATCTTTCTACCTTTGAACCATGTTTAAAGGTCCGGTGCAAACGGTGATTGTAATTTTTATTGCGTTGTCTTTGTTTTACCTCGTTCGTTATTTTTATTTCAAACCAGGGGTCAATGTTGCTCAGACCAGTCCACCTATCCTTACTGATTTGGCTGATGGTACACCCTTTGACCTATCATCATTAGCAGGAAAGTATGTGCTGGTAGACTTCTGGGGTAGTTGGTGTGGACCTTGTCGTAAAGAATCTCCAGCCTTAAAAACATTTTATAAAGATTGGAATGAAGTAATATTCAAAGATGGGCAAGGACTAGAGATACTTAGTATAGCTATAGAACCTAATCGGGAAGCATGGGTACAAGCTATGCAAGAGGAGCAATTTCCCTGGCCACTTCATATTCTTGAACTCAACCAATTTAATTCACCCTTAGTTAAATCCTTTGGAGTGCGAGAAATACCAACAAAAATTTTGTTAGATCCTCAACAGACCATCATTGCAGTAGATAAAAATTTTACTGATATGGCAAATATATTGAACAGGAGGAAAAGCTAATTGACTGACATTTTGACCAATATAATTGATATGGTCTTATAATTGCAGGTCACTGAAAGTCAACTTTTGTTATAAATTGAATATAAAGAACAGAAATTTATGAGTCAAAATCAAAACAAACCTGAAGATATGTCAGATGTATTTCCTGAGCCAGAAAATGATGATCAAATGGAGCAAATGGAGGAGATAGAATCTGGTGACGACATGATGGATGCCGGACAGGCTGGTACGGCCAGTCCTGAAATACAGGAACTGAAAGATAAATACTTGCGTCTATTGGCTGAGTTTGAAAATTATAAAAGACGCACCAGTAAAGAAAGAATAGAGTCTTCAAAATTTGCTAGTCAGGATATGATCGCCAGCTTGCTCCCGGTCTTAGATGATTTTGAAAGAGAATCAAAATACGGCTTGGCTACTGAAGGAAGTACATTGATTCATAATAAGTTAAGTCAGATCTTGAAGCAAAAAGGATTGGTAGAAATGGAAAGTAACGGCCAGGTATTTGATCCAGCAGTACATGAAGCAGTAACAGAATTGACCGTACCAGACGATAAAAAAAATAGGATCATAGATACAGTGGAAAAAGGTTACTACCTGTCAGATAAAATAATTCGCTACGCAAAAGTAGTAGTAGGCAAATAGTAAAGTATGGCTAAGAGGGACTATTATGAAATTTTAGAAGTAGATAAGTCATCAGATGACGGTACTATCAAAAAATCATATCGAAAAATCGCGATGAAGTATCATCCGGATCGCAATCCGGGAGATAAAGCCGCTGAGGACAATTTTAAAGAAGCCGCAGAAGCATATGGGGTGCTGAGTGACCCTGACAAAAAAGCACGATATGATCGGTATGGCCATGCCGGTGTAGACCCCAATATGGGAGGGGGCTACGGCGGCAACATGAATATGGACGATATTTTGCGCAATTTTGGCAATATATTCGAAGACAGCCCATTTGAGTCTTTTTTTGGAGGTGGAGGCAGGGCCGAAAGTTCAGGTCAGCGTGGTTCCAGTCTTAGGATCAGCCTTACCCTCGACTTGAACGAAATAGCTACCGGGGTCAACAAAAAGATAGCTGTCAAAAAACAAATATCCTGCGCTACTTGTAGTGGTTCAGGGGCCAAAGATCGAAATTCTAAAAAAGCATGCAATACCTGCGGTGGTAGCGGGTATGTCCGCCAGATCAGGAATACCTTCCTTGGTCAGATGCAGACAACCACTTCGTGTCCTCAATGTCAGGGTGCTGGTACCGTTATTACCAGTTTTTGCCAGACCTGTAAGGGTGAAGGCAAGGTAATGGGAGAAGAAACGATCGATCTTGATATTCCGGCAGGTGTAGAAGATGGTATGCAACTCTCGGTGAGAGGAAAAGGCAATGCTGGAGTCAAAGGTGGTCCTCCCGGTGATCTCATCATCCAGATTAAAGAAAAACCCCATGAATCGCTCAAGCGGGATGGGTCCAACCTGGTATATGATCTGTATCTCAATTTTGCAGATGTATCCCTGGGATCTGCTGTCGAGGTACCCACCTTAGATGGTAAAGCCAGTATCAAAATACCTGCAGGCACCCAGGCTGGCAAAGTATTCAGATTAAAGGACAAAGGACTTCCATCTGTTCAGTCCTATCAAAAAGGTGACTTGCTGGTACAAGTAAACATTTGGACCCCAAAGCATCTAAATGAAGAAGAACGTGCCTTGTTAGAGCAATTGAGGGTACTGCCTAATTTTCAACCCAATCCTGGCAAGTCAGAAAAAGGATTTTTTGAAAAAATGAAGGGCTTTTTCTCATGACCTTCAGCAGAATGATCGTATTGGCCTTTTCCACGGTGTTGATAGCCTGTGATCCGCCAAATTATATCTTTGAAAAAAGCAACGATTATTCGCTGGAAAAGCCCTGGACTGTGGCAGATTCTCTTGAGTACAATTTTCAGGTAAAGGACACTTCAAGGTATTACAATTTATTACTGGAGATAGATCATCACAAAGATTATAAATACGAAAATCTGTATGTGAAGTTTGAAACTACTTTTCCCAACCAATCACATAAGACTGATGTCGTAAGCCTGTCTATGGCAGATGAATCGGGATCCTGGTATAGTGATTGCAGAGGGAGAACCTGTACATTTTATCTAACCTTGCAGGAGCATGCTATTTTCTCAGAACCAGGGTCCTATCAAATAAAACTTTCCCCCTGGATGCGGATGGATACTATCCCTGATATCTATCGCGTAGCATTTAAAGTTGAGAAAGCGGGCAAACGGCAAAATCTAAATAAGTAGAGTGGAGCTTGACTCCCTTGATCCAAATTTTATTTGAAATTAGCTCACTTCGCCAGAAGAGCCGCCTTCGTTCTTTTTTTAAGTCATGAATCGCCTCGTCCTGTCTTGGCGCACTGACTTTTTTCAATTATTCCAATGACAATTTGAATGCACATTCAGATTATTGATGCCATGTATCGTGTATTCCTTTTCAAAGTTTAAGATAATCATGCCTTATTTATTATTTGGCTTTGAAAAATATTTAATTATTGAAATATTCATAATATCTTTTGGACATGATTGCGAAAATTGAATCCGGAATGAATAGGGTAGTGAGCCCGTTTGAAAGTTTGGCACACCGCTATATCTTGGCGCCTTTTAGATACCTGCTGAGTAAAATCGACCCTTTGGCTAAAGCTATCGAAGGCACTATGTTCAAAAAAATACTTCAGCTATCGATCTATCCCATTTTTATGGTCGCCACCTTCGTGATAGGCTTTAAACTCATAGAGCATGGATATACTGTAATGACCTTCGTTAATACCATATTGATGTATTTGATATTTGGATTGATCTTTGCTCCATTGGAGCGCCTGATTCCTTTTAGCAAAAGGTGGTTGGATGATAAAGAATTGCCAACTGATTGGTTTATGTTTTTCGGAGGTAAATTATGGGGAGATTATATCAATCAGCCATTGAGATTGGCCACAATCGCCCTGGTGGTGCAAAAAATATCCCCGGAGATCGGTCATCAGATTTGGCCTATCCAATTGCACCCCGTGGTACAAGTATTGTTATTACTTTCTATCAATGATTTTTTTAGATACTGGTATCATCGCTGGATGCATGAAAATGAATTTATGTGGCGATGGCATGCGGTACACCATTCATCAGAGCGCCTGTACTGGTTCAATGGCACCCGCTCTCATCCACTGGAAGGGCTGGTATCCAGTTTTTTATGGGCCATCCCTTTTGCTTACATCAAAGCTCCTGTAGAGATCATTTTTGTAACCGGCCTCTTGGGTCGGACGATCGGCAGGTTTCAGCACACCAATCTTGATCTGATCTTAGGTCCATTTGATTATATTTTTTCCAGTCCTAAAAATCACCGGTATCACCATTCCAAAAGTCATCAAATCGGACATTCCAATTACGGAGGTGATGTTATCTTTTGGGACATACTTTTTGGTACATTTTATTTACCCAAAGGTGAGTCACCAAGCGACGAAATAGGTATTGAAGAAATGCCTAATTATCCAAAAACATTTGTAGGGCTTATGTTTGCACCTTTCACTTACGGTCGAATTAAAAAAGAGGCAGCTCTTTTGAACCAAAAAGCTGAAGAATAAGTGTAATTTCAAAAATAAATAAATAATTAATAAATTCTATTCATGGACAAAAGTTCGTCTAAATCCATTGCCCAGGAATTATCGGCAATGCCAGTAATAGTGGCAGCCTTAGGTTATTTGGTAGACATGTATGATTTGTTCCTCTTCTCCATTGTGAGAGTACCAAGCTTGAAGTCTTTAAACCTCTCCAGTGAAAGTATCCTTAATGATGGTATCCTTTTACTCAATTTGCAAATGGCCGGTTTATTGGTGGGTGGCATATTTTGGGGCATATTAGGTGATAAAAAAGGGAGATTGTCCGTACTTTTTGGATCCATCCTTATATATTCTTTGGCCAATATTGGTAATGGCTTTGTCCACTCCGTGGGAGCCTATGCAGTCCTTCGATTCATAGCCGGATTTGGGTTGGCAGGAGAGTTGGGAGCTGGTATCACTTTGGTGACGGAGATACTTCCAAACAAAATAAGAGGTTATGGTACCACCCTGGTAGCCACCTTGGGCGTATTTGGAGCATTGCTCGCCTATGTGGTATCCTATTTATTTGACTGGAGAGCGTCTTATTTTATAGGAGGAGGACTCGGATTACTACTCCTGGTACTGAGGGTAAGAGTTTTTGAATCAGGGATCTTCATGCATCTCAAGGAGACTAAGATCAAGCGAGGAGATATCCTCATGCTTTTTAATAATAAAACAAGATTTGTCAAATATCTGACCAGCATCCTGATAGGCATGCCGATCTGGTTCGTGACGGGTATTCTAATCACTTTCTCGCCTGAGTTTGGTCGCGCCTTAGGATTAGACCAACCTATAGATGCAGGTAAAGCCGTCCTCTTTGCTTTTGCAGGGCAGGTAGTTGGCAATATTATTAGTGGTGGTCTCAGTCAATATCTTCAAAGCAGAAAGAAGGTCATCGGATTATTTATGGCAGGTTCGTTTTTATTAGTATTGATATATCTCCTTATGCCGATCAAACATACATCCTGGTTTTATATTCTTGTAGCTGGACTGGGATTCTTTAGTGGGTATTGGGCACTATTCATCACAGTTGCTGCTGAATTGTTTGGCTCCAATATCAGAGCGACCGTCGCTACGACAGTGCCCAATTTTGTAAGAGGGACCGTTATACCGTTGACGGCTCTTTTTGTTTTGATGAAAAGTCATGTCGGTACACTGTACGGTGCATTGGTGGTGGGGGCTATTACCTACCTCATAGCCATGTTTGCTTTATTTGTCTTAGAAGAAACTTTCAAAAAAGATATTAATTATACAGAAGATGTTTAGAGGATGTCGATGCCTGTGACATTGAGAAAAATGGTGCCCGGGGATGTATCTGGAGCCATACTATTATCCAGAGCCGCAGGTTGGAATCAAACAGAAAAAGATTGGTTGTTTTTGATCAATAGTCCAGGCCATCTGAGTATGGTCGCAGAAGTCCATCATGATGTTGTAGGCACCATCACTGCAGTCTTATATGAAAAGGAGCTCGCATGGATTGGCATGGTCCTGGTAGCAAAAGATAATAGGGGACAGGGTATTAGTAAAAGACTTTTGGCTAATGTATTGGATCAATTAAGTCATGTTAAAGTTATCAAGTTAGACGCTACTCCCCAAGGCCAATTGGTTTATAAAGGTTTTGGATTTTTAGAAACAAATTCGATCATCAGAATGACGAAAGATGCTGATCGTATGTATGATTTGGCATCCGAGGACTCGTCCAATATAGCAGGGATTGATACAAATATGCAGCCCATTGTCGATCTTGACTACTCCGTATTTGGTGCTCGACGGACTCAACTTATAGAATATCTTGTGGGCGAATCTCCAAATAGATGCTGGTCATTTAGCGATCACTCCGGATTTATACTTGGTAGGGCAGGAGATAGATATCACCATCTTGGCCCCATGGTAGCGAAAGACGAGGCCGATGCTAAAATTCTTATCGCCAAAGTGCTCAGAGATTTAGATGGAAAATCTGTCGTGGTAGATGT
>OBID01000101.1_pt1 | contig 37754 bp, 30 predicted proteins | sample 1519781 | NCBI WGS metagenome assembly OBID01 (sample SAMEA3991478, study PRJEB22521) | metagenome | biome: anthropogenic terrestrial biome; feature: sewage plant; material: sludge | place: Sweden | collected 2012-09-26 | reverse complement strand
TGTTTACTTTAAGACTTACGTTCAGTGAGGTTTGACCAGCCAACGGCACTTCTATTACCTGATACCCGAGGTAGGAGATGACCAAAATAGCATTTGGATCGGGGACATCAAGGGAAAAGCTCCCATCTATGTCAGTGACCGTGCCTATGGCGGTTCCCTTGATCAAAACACTGGCACCTATAAGGCCTTCGCCGGTTTCTTCATCGGTGATTTTCCCGGTGATGTTCACAAAATTCAACCCAGTAGTAGCGTTTTCGGAGTATCCTGCCACTGAGGTCAAACTGAACAATAGTAATATCATTCCGGCAAGAAATGCATGCTGTAAGCACCCTCTGGCCCACGATGTTAGTTTGTACAAGCGTCCGGTTTCATTTTTCATAACTTCGTTTTTAAGTTAAATTAACAATAAGGTTTATTTATCTGAAACGAAATTATGAAATGAAAGCAATTAGTTTTTTAACTATTCATTTTTTATTTTTTAAAACAATGCAAATATTGTTTTCAATTTTAAATATTGATATCAATATTTTTACAGGCTATAAAATCAATTAAATTGTAATTATGATATAATATTTTTGATTATTGTTATAATGCAATATATTGCACCAAAATCAATCTCTATGGTGCCATCTAACATTGAAATGTATACACAATTAAATCACCGCACTAAAAAAGTAGAAACACCATCGCACAGGTAGACGAATGTCCAGGCTATGGACGAGTATTGGTTAGCATTACTTTAGCTTCCGCTCCCTGATATCTTCGACATCGATACTGGATACAGCTTTTTCACCTGCCATATAGACTGCAGTGACATCCAGGCTGGCCGCACTTTCTATGACCATAAACCCTTCAAAGCCGTGTATGAGGTGGACTCCAAATTGATCTATTTGTTGACAACTTAATGTCAGGACCCCATCGGGCTTGAGCTCGAAGGGCAGATATTTTGATATTTCTATCGGCCAGGCTATTTTGACCCTAAATTTGACAGGTTTGGTCCACGGATTGTGGATATTGATTAAAGTTTGATAATTGCCAGGCAGAAATGCCCGGTCCTCCAGGCTGGTACCAGGCACACTGGACTTGCAGATAAATTTTGCAGCATACTGGAATTTTGGTGTCGCAGGAGCTACAATAATTGCTTTAGCTATTAATTTTTTTGTGGCCATGATCTTTGTTTTTACAGGGTTATTAATATTAATCAATGTAATAAAGAGGCACTTTATTACCACATTTAGGTTAAAACATGATGTAAACAGGGTGTTAAATAAAAAAAGCCTTTATTCATCCAGAATAAAGGCTTAAACTCGCTTGAGGTCGGAAGCGGATTCGAACCGCTGTGGAAGGTTTTGCAGACCTCTGCCTGACCGCTCGGCCACCCGACCTTTTAATAAGGAAGCGCAAAGATAAAGAAATATTGGAAACGAAAAAAGTTCTGATTTTAGAAGATTGAAGCAGAATTAGTTGAGGTTCTTATTATTTTTAAAACTTAATATAGAGTTAGTATACTGCTTTGATAGTGATTAAAGCAAGTATATTACCTTTCATCATCCTATCAACATCGATCTATGTTTAGACTTACTTTTCTCGTTTTGACCATTTGTGCCTTACTGCACCCTGGTTTTGCTCAAGTTTTACCATCCCCGATCACCCTTCCAAATGGCTGGTCCCTTAGCCCGGCTGGCAGGTCGTTTCCCCTTGGAGATTTGCCTTTGAATATGGCCCTCAGCCAATCTAAAAAATACCTCGCGGTCACCAACAATGGTCAGAGCACTCAAAGCATCCAGCTTATCGATATCAAAAAAGAAAAAGTCATTGATTCAGTCCAGATTGCAAAATCCTGGTACGGATTACAGTTTTCCAAAGATGGCCGAGGACTTTACGCGTCGGGTGGTCATGACAACAAGATTTTATATTATAGTATCGATGATACCCATCTTTCATTAGCAGATAGTTTTATTCTGGGCCGACCCTGGCCTAACAGGATAGGTCCTGCAGGCCTGGCCATTGATGAATCCCGCAATCGAATGTACGTAGTCACTCGTGAAGACAAGCAGCTTTACCTGATTGATCTTAAGACACATAAGACCCTGGGTGCCTATGGGCTTGAAGGTGAAGGTTATACCTGCATACTAAGCCCTGATGGAAACGAGCTGTATATATCTTGCTGGGGGTGTGATCAGGTATTGTTGTTTGATCTGAAAACGAATAGTTGGAAAACGCCTATACCGGTCGGAGACAATCCTAATGAGATGCTGATCAATCCGAAGCAAAATGTATTATATATATGTAATGCAAATGACAATAGTGTCTCGGTGATAGATCTTCAGACGAAACGAGTGATAGAAACAATGGACGCCGCCCTATTTCCAAATTCTCCCAGCGGAACGACGCCCAATGGGTTGTCATTGGATCAAAAAAATAAAACCCTCTGTATCGCCAATGCTGACAATAATTGCCTCGCCCTATTTGATGTGTCCAAAAAAGGAAATAGTAAAGCAAAAGGTTTTATTCCTGTAGGCTGGTATCCCACTAATGTCAAAACAGTGGGTCAGAATATATGGGTATCCAATGGCAAAGGATTTACCTCCAAAGCCAACCCTTTCGGACCATCTCCTTTACGACCCAGTGAAGAGGTCATCCATCATGGAGGCATCATGAAAGCAGGTAGTGATGTAGAGTATATCGGTGGCTTGTTTCAAGGGACTATGAGTATAATATCTGTGCCCGGTGCCGATCAGTTGGCAAAGTACACCCAGGCTGTTTATAGAAATACTCCGTATACCCTTGACAAATTAACCAGTGCTGATCGGCAAGCCCCGGGATATCCGATCCCTATGCACAAAGGGCAGACATCTCCTATAAAATATGTGTTTTACATCATCAAAGAAAATCGAACCTATGATCAGGTCCTGGCAGATGCTCCCGGTGGCAACGGGGATACCACCTTATTATTATTTGGTAAAAATATCACGCCAAATCAACATGCCCTGGTCTCCCAATTTGTCTTGTGTGACAATTTTTATGTCAATGCTGAGGTGAGTGCTGACGGGCACAACTGGAGTATGGGGGCCTATGCTAATGATTACCTTGAAAAGACCTGGCCTTCTAGCTATGGCAGCAGAGGAGGAACTTACGGGGGTGAAGGTGAAAGAGAAATCGCAAACAATAAAAATGGTTTCATATGGAACAATTGTCATCGCTATGGGGTGACCTATCGAACGTATGGAGAGTTTGCAGATAGCAAAAAGGCTAACATCCCTATTCTGGAAAATCATTTTTGTACCGAATATCCGGGATACAACCTCAGCATCAAAGACACGACCAGGTTTAGGGTTTGGAAAAAAGAGTTTGATTCATTGGTAGAAAAACATCAGGTGCCTCAGTTTAATACTTTACGGTTTGGCAACGATCACACAGAAGGCCTGAGAAAAGGAAAGCCAACGCCGTATGCTCACGTAGCAGATAATGACCTGGCTGTAGGATTATTTGTGGAAGCCCTCGCCAATAGTCCTATATGGAATGAATCTGTCGTCTTTATTCTGGAAGACGACGCGCAAAATGGTGCAGATCATGTCGATGCGCACCGCAGTCCAGTCTATATCGCGGGCGGTTTTGTCAAAAGAGGATATATCGATCATACGCCTTACTCTACCGCCTCCGTACTGCGCACGATGGAACTGATCCTCGGTATGGAGCCAATGACTCAATACGATGCTGCAGCCTTGCCGTTTTGGCGATGTTTTGACAGCCTGCCAAAGCCGAGCAATTTTAAAGCTATTCTGCCAGAAATAGACTTGAATGAAAAAAATGTCGTCCTCAATGAATGGCAACGGCGCTCAGAAGGATTTGATTTTGTCAAAGAGGATACTAATAATGACCTGGAGTTTAGCAGGGTGCTTTGGCATGGACTTAAGGGAGATACACCTTTTCCCGGACCACGGAGGGCGGGATTTATCATTCCACTCGCGGAAGGCGACAAAGATTGAGTCATTTTCAATTTTAATTAATCAATATTTGATTAAATTCGTTGGGATTTGCGTAAACGATTGCATGAAATAACATTGTTTGTTTTTTATTAAACCTTTTAAGTTAGTTGAGAATTATGAGTCGTCGGGTGACCATTTTAGATATTGCTAAAGAATTAAACACAACGGCTGCTACCGTCTCCAGGGCGTTAAATGATCATCCGAGGATCAGCTATGAAATGAAAGTCAGAGTACAGAATTGTGCAGAAAAACTAAACTTTAAAATTAACAAGATAGCCTCCTCGCTGAGGTCAGGTAAGTCTCATTTAATCGGCGTCATGATACCCAGTGCAGAGATAAATTTTTTTGGTTCGGTAGTGCACGGTATAGAAAGTATAGCCAACAATGAGGGTTATAATGTTTTGATCTATCAAACCAATGAAATGAAAGACCATGAGATCCAGGGCATAGCAACTTTTTTATCGGCTAGGGTAGATGGAATTGTCGTTTCGATTTCTAAACAAACCGAAGACTTTACTCATTTTTTGGAAGTAAAAAGCAAAGGCATTCCAATTGCATTTTTTGATAGACACAATGATCAGCTGGGGATTCCTTCTGTCGTAGTAGATGATTTCAAAGGAGCTTATTTAGCCACTTCCCATTTGATTGATCAGGGATATAGGCATGTAGCCCATGTCGCCGGGCCGGATCACGTACAAATTTTTCATGATCGAAAAATGGGTTATATGCAGGCACTCAAAGATCATCACCGACCCATTATATATGATTGGATCGTCGATGGTAACGTGAGTATAGAGGCTGGTCGTAACGGGATAAAACAGTTGCTCAAAGGGGCTCAAAAGCCAGATGCAGTATTCGCAGTTGAAGATTTTACCGCTTTAGGGGCTATCAAAGAGTTGAAGCATCAAGGTGTCATTATCCCAACAGAATTTGGTGTCATGGGCTTTGCGAATGAGTTATTTGGTGAGCACATCACCCCAAGCCTATCATCAATCGATCAGCAAACAGTCAACATGGGCAAAGAAGTCTGTAATCTAATTCTGGAACATATCAAAAACATTAAAAGCCCGCATATTCTGGAAGTGCGAAATATCAAACTCGAACCCATACCTGTATTTCGTGATTCTTCCAACAGGAAACTGGCTTAATAAAATAGAATTTATTTCATCACAATTTGTATATAGTAGAATGACTAAAAATATTTTCAGATGGAAGATCTGTAAGCGAATATGGATGAACTCATACATCGATTTCATAAAGATGACTATGTAGTCGAATACTCCGCCAAAAAAGAAGAAATACACAAAATGGTCTTTGAGCTGCCCGATGGCAAAGGCAAAGGCACCTGTATCTGGGAACCGCTGTCTACCTTGGAGATGATCTTTGATAGACAAGGCAAATCCAATGACCTGATCAACTTGTATGATGAGTTTAATGCCAAATATTAAAAAAAAATAAGTCCTCTCTACTGTATGCTTAAGCCCATGATGATGAAAAAAATAGCAACACACCTAACCTTAATGGCGATCGCAGAGTCCTTACCAATTTTGATTTATGCTCAGGAAATCATGGTTTTGGAGTCAAATCTTCTACCTTAGGGTCTGTCAAAACCTGGCAGTATCGCTTCAACGATTGGATGGAAGCCTTGGGTTTTTTGAATAAAATTTGATGCTTCATAAAATATTCTAACCTTGATTTTACAGAATTCAATTATTTAGCTACCTTTCATTTGAAAATAGAAGTACCATATTTCTGTTATATAAAAATGATACCTACTGCTTTGACTTGCTTTTCCCAAAGGTCTGGAATCCTCTTTTTACTCACAAATCATTGTAGGCCGATCAACTATGTCTAATTCATCCACCCTCATAGAAGAATCTGTTCACATAGATTGTGAAATTCTTTTCAGCGAGATTTATCATGTAGCTCCGACGATCAAAGTACAATCACCAGGTAGAATTAACCTTATAGGTGAACATATCGATTATTACGGGGGATATGTGATGCCCGCTGCCATAGATCGGTACATCGTGATTTGCCTGGGTCCTGCTGACCAGTCAGACAGCAAAGTATACAGCGGCACTTTTGATGAACAAATCATCATCCCTGCTAATGGCACTATCGATCCCGGTAATCATCATTGGAAAAAATATATTATCAAAGTATTGGAGATCCTGCTTGAAAGTGGTTATAAAAGTCGTCCATTTAATGTAGCGCTGACCAGTACCATTCCTGTAGGAGCCGGCCTCTCCTCTTCAGCAGCATTATTATGTGGTTTTGTCAGTGCGTTGGCAGAGTACAATGGCTGGCTGATCAGCCTCGAGAAAATTGCCTTGATAGCCCAAACCACGGAGCATAGACTGGGTACACCCTGCGGCCTCATGGATCAGTATGCCAGCCTGATGGGTAAAAAGGATAGTTTTTTATTGATCGATTTCGATGGTCTTAAGATTAAAGAAATTAAAGTGGACCTCAAAGGATACGTGCTGAGATTGATCAATACCAAGGTGCATCATGAGTTGACTGATGGTGGATATGCCCGTCGCCGTAGAGAAGGTGAGTCAGCCCTGGAATCATTAAAATCATTTTACTCAAAGTCCGGATCTTACAGGGAGTTTAGTATCGATGAATTAAATGCTATGCCACCTTTTGATCAGACTGAATTTAAACGGGCGCGACATGCGATCTCAGAACATCAAAGAGTCATTCAGTTTGCGGAGGCTGTCGCCCAGGGCGATTTTTTATTTGCGGGCGAGTTGATGTATGCAACCCATGAAAGCTTGAAGCACGACTATGCAGTGTCATGCGAAGAAGCTGATTTTATCGTTGAAGAAGCAGTTAAATCCGGCGTAGCCGGAGCCCGCATCATGGGAGGCGGTTTTGGTGGTTGTGTGCTTTGTCTGATGGACTACTCCGTCGAAGCTGCCTTTAAAGAAGTTTTGGTGCCAGCTTATGAAAAAAAGTTTGGATTGACTCCTGAATTTATTGATGTCAATTTAGGGGAGCGTGTAGTCACATCGCTGGCGTGAGCCGGACGCTTGTATCTTTGTCTCATGATTGATATTTCAGACCTTTTAAAAGCCTGTCGGTTTGAAACGAGCAGAAGTAGTGGCCCCGGAGGACAACATGTCAATAAAACAGAAAGCAAAGTATCCATGTATTTTGATATCGAAGCCTCTGCCCTTACGCCTGAACAAAGAGCCATCATTCATCAAAAATATCCTACCAGGATTAATATTGCCGGCGAACTCTATCTGCAGTCATACGCCAGCCGATCTCAGGCTGCCAATAAGGAAGCAGCTATTTTAAAGTTCCAAAAACTAATAGATACCGCGCTCATTCCGCCTAAAAAAAGACATAAAACCAAACGGTCCAAAGCCAGCATAGAGGCCCGCCTGGCAGGTAAAAAACTTCAGGGAGTAAAAAAGCAAAATAGAAGCAATAGATTGGATATGTGAGCTTTTGCCAAGATACCCGGATAGTCTAGAACTTTTGCACCCATTGAAAGCTGTTAAATCCGCCAGATATTATTGATACCAGGTAAGCGCCGGGGGTAAAACTGCTAAGATCGATTTGGTGTACATTATTAAAACCTTGTTGTAATAACCTCCCCGCAGCGTCAAAGATCCTCCACGAGGCATTGTCTTTCAACCCCGCGACTTTGACAATGCCGTTGGTTGGGTTAGGTGATAATTGCGGTGCATTTGACGCAATGTTTACAGCTAGTTCCTTTGATTGAATTTCCTCACTTTCAAAAGCCATAGCGGCCATTTTATACCGATGTCTGCCCGATCCTGGATATTGTTTGAATATAACAGAGATGGTGCTGGAGGAATAATTGAATTTTTGCTGATCTATTTTTCTATATACTTCACCAGCATCGTCCCATTTGTATAGACTTATAGTACATGCGTTTTCAATATCCTCTATCTTTCCTGTGATCGTTATTTCCTCAACATTGACCCGGGCAGCTGCGCTGATCCAATGTATAGGAAGAGGAGCAAATGTTGACTCATAGGCCCCTGCATCCGGTCGTGAACCAATAGGCCTGGTCTGATTGAGCAGATCTAAAAATATGGATGGGGTTATGTCAGTGGTTCCAAAATTAATCGCTACCGAACCAGAAGCTAAACTATAATCTGAACCACTAAAATTTGTAAATAAATTGTTGACATTGGGAGAAAAATACGAATGTAGATCATACCCTTGCCCTCTCCATCCTGTAGAATCGATGACCGTATTGGCGTCATCAAAGGTAAATCGATTGGTAAGGATATTATAGTCGCTTACCAGGCCGGTTCTGGAAGCAGGGTCCACATTGATAGCACCCCGCGTAGGATGCTGGTTGAGGATGATATTATTTTTAATTATAGCATTGCTGGCTCCATCCACCAGGAGGATACCCCATCTGCTATTCGTAGCCTGGATGATGGTATTGTGGTATATCCTGGCGCCGGTGGATGCACCACCACCATCTATTTGATAAAGTGCTATACCTGTAGCGTGATTTTCGTAAAGCAGATTGTTATATATGAGCGCATTTTGATTACCATCCATATTGATGGCTGACCCACCTCCTAATCCGTTTTGGTAAATGATATTATTATACACCTGAGGATCATGGTTGATGCCGTCTCCTCCCTGGCTGATATCCCCATTAAAGTGCAGTCCGGCCGCACGGTTGTCATGAGAGGTATTGTATCGGATGATAGCCCGGTCGCTGCTGTTGGAGACATAAATGCCATGCTCTAATGCTGAAAAAGCACATTCATTATACTCTGCAATAAAATCATCTGTAAACCCTGTGAAAATCCCCCAGCGTTGATTATTGAGGCAACGATTGTTTTTCACCGTCACATGATTGGATAGGGCCGCCCTGATACCGGCCCTGGGCTGCTTGATGACAGTAAATCCATCGATCACTATCCAATCAGCTCCTTCTATATTGATGCCATCAGGGGTAGTGGCATTGCGACGATTTATAATGACTTGAGTTCCATTTGCTTTGAAAATGATCGGATTGGCAGCAGTACCTGAAGTAGTATGGTGAAACCCGGCATAGGTGCTGTCACTGACTAGCACCAGATCCCCTGCGCTCACCGTATTAGCCGCTTTTTGCAAGGTGCGGAAGGAGGTCGCAAGACTCAACCCATTAAAGCCGTCACTACCCCCGGGCCCAACATAATATGTGGTAGCTAAGAGTAAATGAGGGCCTAATATCACTAAAATTATGAGGTTTAGCAGGAGTTTCATAGTATACCAAACGGGATGTTAAGAATAATTATTGGTTGTTAAAATTGAAAAAAATGTCTTTTCGCACTTAATGGCTGTATTATAATGTCAGAGGGAGGCTTACTTCAAGAAAATTGGAATCACCACACCCACTTTTATTCATTTCAAAGCTGAATAGTTAAAACCACTAAATTTGCACACCAAATCATGGCTCAAGAATCTAACATTAACAGCACTTCCATTGACCCCACAGCAAAACCCAAGATGAATTGGGCCCGCCTCAAGTCATCCCTTTATGTATTCAAATACATCAGGCCTTACCGGTGGCAATTCTTTGGTGGGTTGGTATTATTGGCATTGAGCAGCCTTTTATTTCTCGAATTGGTACCCTTGAGCGGTAAAATGCTGGACATAGCTTTGGGTAAGTCTGAGTGGAATATATCCTTATCCGAAGCTGGATTGATCTTGCTGGCTATCCTGGTTATTCAAGGAGTGATTTCCTATTTCAGGGTCATGTTATTTGCTGTAGTGAGTGAAAAAGGTACCGCTGATTTGCGCAAGGACTTGTATCACAACCTGATTTCCCTACCGTTCCCATTTTACGAAAAATCGAGAGTTGGGGAGATCAGTAGCCGATTGACCAGTGATGTAGATCAGTTATATTCTGCATTTTCAATCACCCTGGCGGAGTTTGTCAGGCAACTCATGATACTCATTGGGGGTATTTTGTACCTATTGATCTCCAATCCTAAGCTTTCATTTATCATGCTGGCAGTATTTCCGCTGATTGTCGTCGGTGCAATGTTTTTTGGAAGATATATCCGCCGGGGGTCTAAACAAAGACAGGAGGAACTGGCCAGTACCAATGTGATACTGGATGAGACCCTTCAATCGATTTATACGGTGAAGTCATTTACCAACGAGCCTTTCGAATACAAACGATACGCTGACAAGGTAACCGGTTTAGTCACGATTTCTCTGAAGTTGTCCAAGTTTAGGGCTTTGTTTGGCACATATATTATTGTAGCCTTATTTGGAGCCTTGTTTTTTATTATTTGGTTGGGAGCTAAGTATGTACAAAATGGTACGATGAGCCCTGGAGATTTACTTAATGTGTTTTCCTTTACCGCTATCATCGGAGTAGCCATTGCGAGCCTGGGCAATTTTTATACCCAACTGGTTTCGGTGATTGGAGGCACTGAGAGACTTAAAGAAATTCTTCATAAAGAGGCTGAAGTCAATATTGAATCAGACAGAGGACCTTTGCCGCCGATACAGGCAGACATACTTTTTGACAAGGTAGAATTCAGTTACCCAAGCCGGCCGGACATGAAAGTTTTGAAAAAAGTTTCTTTTAGTATTGGTGCAGGACAAAAAATCGCATTTGTAGGCTCCAGCGGAGTAGGTAAGTCCACGATAGCCCAATTGCTTCTCAGGTTCTATGATATTCAAGGAGGCTCGATTCTTGTTGGCGGCAAAAACATTTTGGATTATGAAATCACAGATTATCGCAGATACTTTGGCATAGTGCCACAGGAAGTCTTATTATTTGGAGGTACTATTCGCGAAAACATTTTATAAGGCAAGCCTGATGCAACCCAAATGGAAGTAGTGGCTGCAGCCAGGAAATCCAATAGTCTTGAATTTATCAATAGTTTTCCGGAAGGGTTTGAAACCATAGTCGGAGAGCGGGGTATCAAGCTAAGCGGTGGACAGAAACAGCGCATAGCTATAGCCCGGGCTATTTTGAGGGACCCGTCTATCCTGATATTGGACGAAGCTACTTCTGCCCTCGATGCCGAATCAGAAAAAGTAGTTCAGGATGCACTCAAAACCTTAATGGAAGGGCGAACATCAATTATTATCGCCCATAGACTATCCACGATCAGGGATGTCGACTGCATCTACGTATTGGATGATGGTATGATCGTCGAGCAAGGCACTCATGATCAACTGGCAGCAATGGTTGATGGAGCTTATAGCAGTCTTGCCAGACTTCAGTTTGAGTCTAATAAAGAACTAGGCTCTAGCCGCGATGCACTATCTTTGTCGACTTCTTGATGATAGTAAGGAAAAAAGTCTCTTTAGCGCCATTCAATACTTTTGGAGTAGATCAAAAGGCATTGTTGTTTGCCCAAATCCTGTCTATTGAAGACCTAAAAAAAGTCGCTGATCTCGAGGCAGATCCATATATTTTAGGGGGAGGTAGTAATATCTTATTAACCAAAGATATTGACAGGTTGGTGATTAAAAATGAACTAATGGGCAAAGCCGTACTATCCGATTCTAATCATGAAGTGGTCATAAAAATCGGTTCAGGGGAAAACTGGCACTCAATAGTAAAATGGACAGTGGGTCAAGGGTGGGGAGGATTAGAAAATCTATCTTTGATCCCGGGCACCGTTGGCGCTGCTCCGGTCCAAAATATTGGAGCCTATGGCACTGAAATTAAGGATACTTTGATCGAGGTCGAAGCTATGAATCTTTCTACTGGAAAGATCGAAATATTCAGTGCAGGAGAATGTGGGTTTGGATATCGTGACAGTATATTTAAACATCCTCCGTACAAAGGTCATTACTTCATCACCCATATAGTGCTCAAACTCAATCCCAGGTCACAGCCAAATACAAAGTATGCAGATATTGAGAAAAAAATATTGGAAAAAAATCTGAAGCGTGCTACCATACAAGATATCCATCAAATCGTCATGGAAGTCAGAGAACAAAAGCTGCCGGACCCTAAAAAAATAGGCAATGCAGGCTCGTTTTTTAAAAATCCAATCATCCGAAAAGCTCATTATGAAGAACTTTTAGCCAATCATCCGGACATGCCAGGGTATCCATCTGGTGAAGAGATTAAAGTCCCGGCCGGATGGCTGATAGATCGTGCAGGCTGGAAGGGTAAGGCGATTGGTCAGGTTGGCTGCTATGAAAAGCAAGCCCTGGTCATAGTGAATAGAGGGGGAGCTACGGGCCATGAAATCTTACAATTTTCAAAATTGGTGCAAAAGGACATACTCGATAAATATGGGATCAATCTCTTACCTGAGATCAATATCTGGTAACTTTCTATAGATCAAGATTAAGAGATTATTTGATGGCTTCTAGTCGATTCCAGGCAAAATAAGTGGATGCATAGGGATGTTCCACAAATTCTGAGAGTTCCTCAATGGCATTTTGATACTCAGATTGGGTGAGGAGATTGGATTCAACCAATTTGCGCTCAGCACTTTGCAGGTTACCGATTAGATTTTCGATCCAGGGCCTGAATGATGGAGTATCTGCACTATGTATTTCTGGCGAAAGTGAGATAGAGATTTCTCTGAACCCACACTTTTTGACGCGATCAAACAATTTGATCCCTATCATGGCATCCCCGCCTAACTTGCTCTGCAACTGAGCAAATTTCTTCCAGGCATAGGTAAAATGAGGACATGATGGATAAAACTCCATCCAAAGAGTACTGTTTTCTTGAAAACATATTCGCCCATCAGGCACCAGAACCCGTTTGGCTTGTTGGATCACCTGGATTGGATCACTGACATGTTCCAGGATATATCGGCCATATACTAAGTCAAATGTTTGATCGCCAAATGGCAGATCGTGTACATCTCCCAGCATAAACTCAAGGTTGGAAGGAGTCTGTGGAGTTTGGCTCAATTGTTCTTTCGACAGTTCTATCCCGGTAGCAAATCCAGTAGTCAATTGGCTGGCGACTTCGGCACTTAAAAGGCCTAAACCTGATCCTAACTCCAGCACATTTTCATGGCCTTGCAATTGTAAAAACTCTATAAAGGATTTGTTCGTAAGTTGATTTAACAAACTAAGCCTAATCTGTTCACCTGGTGAAACTCCGTGTATATATCTGCTGCTATCCGTCACTGTCTTTGTTGAAAATTATTTCTTAAATATCTATTAAAATCGTGACATTTGCAAACTTTAAGAAACACGTTTACGTGACAACCACCATTGGCTCACAAAGCCCTATACGAACAACCATTTTAATTTCCTATGCCTGCAGGTCAAGCTACTAATAAAAAGTATGCCGATGATGGCTTGCTGATTGTGGCCATCCTGGCCATCCTGCTGGTGCTCCTGCATGTGTATAATGTTTCCGGTCGCAATGATTTGTTTAGTTGGTGGTTTCCGATACTCAATGTCATTGCTTTTATATTATTGGCCTGGAGGATATATCTGCATTGGAATACCCGCACATTAAAATTAAGATGGTATGCCAGTCAGGCACTTTTGATGTTATTGATGTTATTAGCATTAATTAGCGAACTCTTTTTTCATACGATTCTCTCTTCTATCAGGGTGACCGAACACACTTCTATGTCATCAGTGATTTATCAATCTATATTTATTTTTCTTTTTCTGGAAGAATTTTCCAATAGACTTTTTTCCATAAAGAAATCTGCGGTCAATGGAGGGTTTTTGTTGATTATTAGCTTTGCATTTTTAATTCTGATGGGAAGTCTGCTGCTTATGCTCCCCGGAGCGACGACCAGGCCTATAAGTTATGTAAATGCTCTGTTTACTTCGACTTCTGCAGTATGTGTTACCGGCCTTACTGTACTGGACACTGCGAAAGATTTTACTTTATTCGGCAAATGGATTATACTTTTTTTGATACAAATAGGTGGGCTTGGGATATTGACTTTTACCAATTTATTCGGACTCATTTTTTCTGGCAATTCGACATTTCAGAATCAGATGTTTATTCAGAACATGCTCAATGTTGAAAATATGGGGGATGCTTTTAAATCACTGGTAAGGATCATTGTGATTACGCTGGTGATAGAGTTTGTTGGTGGAGTCTTTATATTCTTTACCACCAGCTCGGACTTGTTTGGCAGTGGTGGCAGTCATGCTTTTTTTGCAATATTTCATTCTATCAGTGCATTTTGCAACGCAGGTTTCTCGACACTTGGCAATGACAATATGTACCATCCAGCTTTTAGATATGCTTATGGATTTCAGTTAGTTATAGCTATTCTTGTGGTATTCGGCGGGATAGGTTTTGGCTTGTTTTTAAATATACTTCAATATTTTAAAGAAAAATTTTTCCAGGGGTATTGCCAATTTGTCAAGCACACACCCTACCGATTCAAACCCAAAATAATCTCGCTCAACACAAGAGTAGTGATGGTGACTACTGGGATATTGTTGTTTTTGGGGACTATATTTTATTTTGTTTTCGAATATAATAATGTACTCGTAGATCATCCAACATTCTTTGGCAAAGTCGTTCAGAGTTTTTTTGGATCTGTCACACCCAGGACTGCAGGATTTAATACCGTTGATATTAGCAGGTTGACCATCCCTACCTTAATGATTTACCTTTTGTTGATGTGGATTGGCGGCTCTCCCGGGAGTACTGCGGGAGGAATCAAGACAAGCGTGTTTGCCGTAGCTACGCTCAATATCGTCAATATCATCCGCGGACATGAACGATTAGAGACTGGCAAACGCGAGATTACCACTAGCTCAATCAACAAGACTTTTGCCATCATCTCCTTGTCCCTCATTGCAGTCGGCATGGCTATTACCTTGATTGTCTTAAAGGATGGTGCAAAGTTCGATCTGTTGCAGATCGCTTTTGAGACTTTTTCGGCCTTGGGTACAGTTGGTTTGTCGATGGGGATCACTGCAAACCTAACTGATTTTAGTAAGATTGTATTGATCTTCACCATGTTTATTGGTCGTGTTGGTTTTATGACGATTATGATTGGACTGGTTAGATTATTCACACGTGAAAAAGAAAAGCGGTATCGATATCCTCCAGAGGAATTATTCATCACCTAGTCATTAAAAGTTTTTTTATGAAATTTATCGTTTTAGGTTTAGGCAATTTTGGATCAGAGTTGAGCATCAAGCTTACAGAGCTGGGTCACGAAGTGATCGGAGTGGACTCTAACATGAAGAGGGTCGAATTTTTACAGGATAGCATTACCCATACCATTTGTATGGATACCACTGATGAATCTGCTATTAAATCCTTGCCTGTAAAAAACTCAGATGTAGTCATTGTAGGCATAGGAGAAGATACGGGTGCTTCGATTATCACTACCGCCTTGATCAAACAATTAAAACCAAAGCGACTTATAGCACGTGCTATTAATCCAGCACATCAGAATGTAATGGAAGCAATGGGCATTAGCGATATTGTACATCCTGAAGCGGATACTGCTTATCGCCTGGCCAAGCGGCTTGACATTGGAACGATCGTAGATTCATTTACTTTGGATGATCAATACAAAGTCATCGAAGCGACTGTACCTGAAGTCTTTGTCGGCAAATCTATCCTCCAGGTAAACTTTCAGAAAGAATACAATATCAATATAGTCACGATCATTAGAAACAAAGAAAAAGTAAATAATTTTGGTCAGGCACAAATATTTCACGAGATACTCGGAGTAGTAATGCCGGAGACTCGCCTGGAGTCGGGAGATATGCTGGTGGTGTTTGGTAAGATCGATGATATTGATAGAATGTTGAAAGCTTAGGTCGAAGGAGAAAGTGGGTACTATTTGTTTTAAAACAATTGTTCAATAAAAAATTCTAAATTAGTCTTTTTTCGTCCGCTTAATAAGTCGGTATCCAAAGGATTGTTTAATCTCACTCCGGCGCTGGTGGGCAATACATTAAATAGTTGGCCGTCAAGAACTGTCTCCAACCCCAGGTTTCTATATTTTACCTTGATATCCTTTGGAGATCGGGTTATTGTATGGTTCATCTGTTCCGCAAAAACTCTTGCACGAATTCTTTTTAAAAAATATATTCCGTTGATCCCTTCGTCGGGATAAAGTAGCGGGAGATGATAACTGATTTTGTACCAGGAAGAATAGTCACTCGAAAATGGCCTATAGCCTCCAATAAATTCCGATCGATTGGCAAACCGATAAGGGTCTGATAGGGTTTGGTGATGAAAATCGGCTTTAAGCTCGATCACATGATTTCTGCTTAACCCTGGAACATGAAACTCGCCATTTAAGTCTGTAGCTGATGCAGCATGATTGAGGGCCCTGTTCCACTGGACAGTTATAGTTTGCGCTAATCTTGAACTTACATGTTGCTTTGCCAACAGGCGTCTATTTGATAATAAAAGGAAGGACCTGATGTATTGCGTAGATTGGTAATTCTTCCTTTCTCCTTGCTTATAATTTGGTATAAAAGATCCTAACTGTATTAACGGTTGTATGCCTATCACCTGATTGCCGGCATAATATCTTAGAGGTACTGTCAGGCCTAAGCGTAATCCGGTTTCATCCCATAGGATACTGTCTTTTTTAGGGCTTGAAAGACTATTGATTTTGCGCCCAAAAGTTGAATTGATATTGGTGGTCAGAATAGGGTAGGCTATTCCAAGGTCCATATTGCCGCCAATAGAATGGGATCGGTCTTCGTTGTTAAAACCATAAAAAATGGATCCATCTATCGTATTCAAAACATTACGCCCAAGGATTCTAAACACATTGCCTCCTTCGTCAGGGCGAACAGACCAGCTGTATATTCTAAATGGATTGTTTAATAGACTAGCCTTGGTAATGGTTGCAATAGGAAGGTCATTTTTATTTGCCGTTGCATACGGTTCAAGAGTGTTTATTGATTTCTCTTTACGGGAAAAATAATCCACCGGCTTGTAATCACAGTCCTGTAATTTTTTCCTTCTGATTTCTATGCCTGTTGAAGATCGAAAGTTGTAAAGAAGTTCATCTCCGAGGACACTGTATTGCTGGATGCCTATGCTATTATGAGTTAATTGATAGACCTTGTCATGGATTATAGCATACAGTTGGTCCCGGCCATCTATATCACTACTAAAATAAATCGTATCACTATTAATGGTGATATTGGCGATTATCCCTTCGATTGGGGTGGTTAATTGTTGAGTTGTATAATCCTTCAGTGAATACCTTACTATAGCAGCGTTCCCGCCACCTCGGACTATGGATAACAGTGTCGAATCTCCAACTTCAAAAATCGGGTAGGTGCCAAGTTTGTTTGGCTTCATTGGAATAGAATGTAATTTTTTGCCAAGAGTATCTAACACGACTATATTGCATGACCCATTGTCGAGATATTCCATGCAGGAGATCATGCTGACATCATTGGAAGGTGCAGGATTAAAATATTTTTGATGGTTAGATATTTTCCGCTTTGTTTTAGTGGCGATATTGAATAGAACTAAGTCAGAATAATTTCGATTGCTCCATCTGGAGTCTGTCCTGACTATAGTCCAGGCTGCCAATGGTTCGACGAATCCGTAATCAGGATTGGTGGTGATGCCCAAATTTGTCAGGGTTGATGTCGTATTTTTTTCTTTGATACATAGAGAGGGCAGTTTGTCAAAGGAGTGTTCAATAAACAATACCCCTCCGTTATAAAGGCGATTGGGAGTAGTATAGTTTCTAACCGAATTAGCCTTCGTATTTTTGATCAATACTTCATCATTAAGTTCTGAGTCTAGGCTATCTGCCTTGATTGCTTGGACAGCTCGTTTATATAATTGTGTTGCACTGAGCCCTGTATGATGAATCAAAGATTTATTAAACGGAAATAATAAGCCCTTGTATCGGACAGCATCATTCATTATGTTTCCCCACAGGTTTGGGCCAAATTGATCATTGACATATTTGACCATAGTATATCCCCACACATATTGATTGGGGACCAAATTTTTATAGGATCCATTTCTAACCTTGTCGTAGGACCAAAATTTTTTACCTTGCTGCAATGCTCTAAAATCAGCGACGAAGGAGGGCATTCGACCTCTTCCTCCATTTGAATTTTGAGTTTCAGCATTGACTGCATCCCCTTCAGCAAACCAATCCGGTACCACAAATCCATACGAGGCTCCCCAGGCTTCTTCTCCCAACAGATGATATAGCGCATTATTGATTCCAACTCTTGAGTTCATACCCTGGAGCACATGTCGGTATTCATGGATAGAAAGGGCTTCCACCCAATCGATCGAACCCAAAACATAAGGAAGGTGAGGAGGTGTCAAATAAAATTCTGACATCCAGGGTCCAATACCAACATATCCGTTTGATTCGATAGTTTGGTTTTGGAGCACCATGTTTATTTTGAATCGCTTTTGACCAAGCGAAGTGTCCTTGTAGTAGAATTCGTGGATTTTTTGGTATACACGATTTGCTGTAGATTCTATCCCGGATGGAAAAAAAATATTGATTTCTTCGGTTTTGAGCTGTTGCCAATGTAGACCAGGGGCATGCCCTGAAAAGTCCTGGCTTGTCAACTTGTTACCAAATAAAATAAGAATAAAACCGCAGCACCAGAGTTTCATGATCTCAATATTAACCATGCTCACTCAAATCGCAAAGGATATTATCGATCAATTGATGAGTTCATAGATACCGGCTATTCCTTGACCTCCTCCTACACAGGCTGTTACCATACCATATTTCAAATTTCTCCTTCTAAGTTCACTAAACAATTGGGTAGATAATTTTGCCCCTGTGCAACCGAGAGGATGACCTAGAGCAATGGCGCCTCCATTGACATTGACTATATCAGGATTGAGTCCGGCTTCCTGTATGACAGCGAGGGATTGGGCTGCAAACGCTTCATTGAGTTCGATCAGTTGGATGTCCTGAAGTTTTAAACCCCCTCGCTTCAAAGCTTTAGGGATAGCAGCGCAAGGGCCTATACCCATGATGATCGGTTCTACTCCGGCTACATCACAAGATACCAATCGGGCGATAGGCTCGAGATTTAATTCTCTCATCCTCGCTTCGCTCATGACGATGACGAATGATGCTCCATCAGAAGTCTGTGATGAATTGCCAGCCGTCACAGAACCATTCATAGCAAATACCGCCGGCAGTTTTGCAAGTGCTTCGAGGGTAGTATCTTTTCTCACCCCTTCATCAGTATCCATGATAAATGATCGTTCTATACGTTTATTGTTTTGGACACTAATGTCGGTGACATTCACAGGCACGATTTGATCTTTAAAATAGCCTTGTTCAATGGCATGTGCAGCCTTTTTGTGTGATTGCAAAGAGAATTCATCCTGGCTTTGACGATTGATATTATATTTTTTGGCTACAGCTTCAGCAGTAAGTCCCATGCCTACCACATAGTCAGGAGTATCTACTGCGACTTTGTAACTGGGTGCCAGTTTATATCCGGTCATGGGTATCATGCTCATACTTTCAGTGCCTCCAGCTATAATACAGTCTGCCATGCCTGCGCGGATCTTAGCTACTGCCATGCCGATCGTCTCAAGACCACTGGCACAATAGCGATTGACCGTCATGCCGGGAACATCTTTGCCCAGAGCTCGTACTGATATCTGCCGTCCTATCTGCAGTCCTTGTTCGCCCTCTGGATTGGCACAGCCTACGATGACATCATCTACGGACTTTGGATCCAAATTGGGCGTGGTCTCAAGCAAAGCCTGTATGATTTCCACAGCAAGGTCATCAGATCTAAAAAACTTAAAACTGCCTTTACCTGCTTTCCCAATGGCACTTCTCCTGGCGGCTACGATATATGCTTCTGTTGTCATTATTTAATATTTTGATCTAGTTGAAATTTGAATAAGGATACGGACTTGTTCAAAGCTTAATTTCTGAGCGGTTTGTTGTTTTCTAACATGTATTGAATGCGTTCAAGCGTTTTTTGTTCACCACATAAACTTAAAAAGGCCTCTCGTTCTACATCCAGGAGGTAGCGTTCGCTGACCTTTTGAGGACCGGACAGATCGCCCCCACAGAGTACCCAGGCGGCCTTTTTAGCTATTTTAATGTCATGTGCCGAAGCATAGTTGCCCAGTTTCAGACTGTGAGCCGCTATGTACAAAGAGGCCAAACCTTGCTGGCCCAGAACCAATACATCTTCTCTGGGTATAGGCATGGTATAATTAGGAGCGAGCTCCAGTACTTTGGCTTTTGCTTCTGTAATATTTCGATCAGCATTCAATACGACGCTGTCTTTGTTTTTCAATAGGTACCCGAGGTCAAAAGCTTCTGTAGCTGAAGTACCTACAGCAGCCATAGCAATGGTCTTAAACTTCTCTACGAGGGTGGGTATCATGACATCGCCCTCAAAAAAGGAATCAGATGCTCTCACAGCAAATTCTTTGGTACCACCTCCTCCGGGGATCAATCCGACACCTGCCTCTACCAGGCCTATATAAGATTCTGCTGCGCAAAGTGCTGCATCACAATGCATTAGGGTCTCACAACCGCCCCCAAACACATAACCTTGAGTAGCAATGACGACAGGTATCTTGGAATACCGGCATCTCATAGTAGTATCCTGAAAAGTCTTTACTGCGAAGTTGAGCTCATCCCATTCTTGCTGATAAGCAGACATGGCGATCATCATCAGATTGGCTCCGACACTAAAGTTTTTGCCATGATTACCAATGACAAGCCCTTGCCATTTTCCTTCTTCAGCGATAGAGATACCTTCATTGATAGCTTTGACTACGCCTTCTCCAATCGTATTGGCTTTGCTCTTAAACTCAACACAAAGTACCCCATCACCGATGTCATGGATGACGGCATCCGGATTTTGATAGACTGGCTTGTTGCCCGATAAAGCAAAAAGATTGACCAGGGATTCTCTACCTGGTATCGCCAGATAGGATTTTGAACCAGGATCATAAGCCTTGATGGATCCATCATGTGTATAAAATGAAGTATGTCCTTTTTCAACCATTTCCTTTACCCATGGAGCTACAGATTGGCCATCGGACTCAGCCAATTCTATACCTTTGGACAGGCCGATTGCATCCCAATATTCAAAAGGTCCAAGATCCCAGGCAAATCCTGCTTTAAGCGCATCGTCTATACTATATATATTGTCACTGATCTCCGGGATGCGGTTTGAAGCGTAGGCAAACAGTCCTGCAAGTGATCGTTTGATCAGCTGAGCTCCGGCATCTTCCATAGTGATGATGGCTTTAAGTCGGGGGCCTAATTCATCGGTTTGCTTGGAGACTCCCAGGCTAGCCAGTTGTGTCTTGTTGGGTACTTCGTATTCTAATGTCTTGAGGTTGAGACTGTAAATTACATTTTTGCCTCCGGCGTCTTTTTCATCAGATTTATAATAAAATCCTTTGCCGGATTTATTGCCCAGCCATTTGTTTTCCACCAGGTGAGTGAGATAAGAGGGCATCTTAAGCTGGTGTATTTGTTCATCATCCGTGCAATTGGTTTGAATGCCTTCAATCACTTTTACTGCAGTATCCAGGCCCACAAGATCTGATAATCTAAATGTGCCTGTACCGGGTCTTCCCATAGCTGGTCCTGTCAGTTTGTCGACTGTGCTGATGTCCAGGTTTAATTCTTCAGTCAGCTGGTATATCTTGGACATGGCGTACACCCCGATCCTGTTCGCTATAAATGCAGGTGTGTCTTTGCACAACACCGTCCTTTTGCCCAGGTGTACATCCCCAAACTTCATGAAGAAGTCTACTACTGCTTTATTGGTATCCTGGGTGGGAATGATTTCTAATAATCTGAGATACCTGGGTGGATTAAAAAAATGGGTGCCTAAAAAATGGGCCTTGAAGTCTTCACTTCTGCCTTCAGCCATCAGGTGAATAGGTATCCCGGAAGTATTGCTGCTGATGAGGGTACCCGGCTTTCGGTATTTTTCGACTTTATCAAATAAGGATTTTTTGATATCCAGCCTTTCTACTATGACCTCGATGATCCAATCACATTCGCTGATAAGAGCTAAATCATCATCAAAATTGCCAGTTTTGATGTTTGAAATCAGGCTTTTATGAAACAAAGGTGCAGGTTTGGTTTTAACAGCATTCAGCAAAGCTGTATCAACAATTTTATTCCTTGCCTTTTTGTTGCCCTTCTCTGCCTCTGTGAGGTCAAAAGGCACTATATCCAACATCAGAACTTGATAACCACAATTGGCCAGGTGACAAGCAATGCCGCTACCCATGACTCCAGAGCCAAGGACAGCTACTTTACTGATTCTATACATATTTCTTTCTTTGACCCAAAGTTAAGTTTTAAATAGCAAAAACCTTTCAAATTAGATTTTATTATAATATATCTTAACGAAGAGCTAATTTTGAACTTTATTATACTACATGGTGGTGATATACCGTTGTGCTAAAACTTAATCAAATACCAACATATGCTTTCAGTATTATTGTTTCAAGTGTCCAATCTTCCTCAGGTACAGACTGCTGTCGAATCCACGGGTACACAAAATTTATGGTCCGTTCTATTGCAGACCGGTTATTTGGGCATTGCCAATATCTTTATCAATTTGGTCCTTTCGGTGATTGCCATTTACATATTTGTAGATCGATACCGTTCCCTTAAACGGGCATCAAATGTGGACGAAAATTTTATGAATAATATCAGGAATAGTGTACAAAATGGCAATATTGATGCGGCCAAAAATCTTTGTGCCCATACTGACACACCTATAGCAAGATTGATAGAGAAGGGACTTCAGCGAATAGGTAAGCCTTTGCGTGACATCGATGCTGCGATTGAAAATACGGGAAACCTGGAATTGTTTAGAATGGAGAAAAATCTTTCTATACTGGCTAGTGTAGCTGGAGCGGCTCCTATGATTGGATTCTTTGGTACAGTGACCGGTATGATTCAGGCGTTTTATAATATGGCCAGTCAGCAAAATGTGACCCCAAGTGTCTTAGCCGGTGGTATTTACCAGGCACTCATCACGACTGCTGTCGGTCTGGCAGTGGGCATATTTGCCTATATTGCGTACAACCTGTTGGTATCCAACGTAGAGAAAGTAGTTTATAGCATGGAGCGTACCACAGTAGAATTTATGGACTTATTACAAGAACCAGCTAAATAAGCGCAGTGCATTTTTTCAAATCTTAAATAATCTCAGTATGGCGCTTAAGAAAAGAAATAAAATCAGTGCAGAGTTTAGCATGGCATCCATGACGGATATGATATTCCTGTTGCTGATATTTTTTATGCTTACCTCAAGTATAGTGAGCCCTAATGCGCTCAACCTTAAACTTCCATCTTCTACTTCAAAGACGGTAGCGGCCTCGACTTTAACCGTGTCTATTACCCCAAATGGCAAATATTATCTCAACGGCAAGGAAATGGCTTATAGCGTTTTAGAGAAAATGGTGCAGGTAGAAGTAAGTAAAAGCGGAGACCCTAAAAATACTACGATGACGATTGTAGCAGATAAAGATGCTACCGTCAATCACCTTGCGAGTGTCATGGAGCTTGCCCATGTATTGAGGATCAATGCTATCCTGGCCACAGAATCGAAATGATACTTTCGACCAGTATTTATCGTTAACATTAAAAGGAAATATGGAAATCCATTTATCAGATAAAGAAAGAAAAGACCAGCAAATAGCCCGATGGACCAGCATCATCGTGCATACCATTATTATTTTGTTGCTGTTCTTACCTTTACTAAAATTTCCAATTCCACCTCCAGGTCAGGAAGGTATTCTCGTGAGTTTTGGAATGCCTGACCAGGGACAAGGCGATGGTAAACCCATGACGCAAAATGAAGAAAAAGTAGATCCTACACCACCTAGCAAGCCTACCCCCCCGCAACCTGAAGAAAAGGAAGAAGTGACTAAGCCGACACCGGCTAAAGCTGCCGAAGCTGCTCCTCCTAAAACACCTGATAAAAAAGTGATCACTACTGAAGACCCAACTACTGCAGCTTTGAAGAAAAAGCAAAAGGAAGATGCCCAAAAGGCTGCAGATGCTGAAAAAGCCCAAAAAGCCGCGGATGCAGCAACAGCCAAAGCGGCACAAGATGATGCCAGGAAAAAAGCTGCCGCGGATGCTGCGCAGAAAAAAGCTGAAGCAGACGCAGCGGCCAAAGAACAAGCTGATCTGGAAAATGCCAAAAAGCAGTATGGGGATGTATTTGGAAGTGGTAAAGGGAATACTGGCAAGACTGGCAATCAAGGGGACCCTAACGGAGATCCCAATGCAGACAACCTGAAAGGGATCAGCACAGGTAGTGGCAAAGTTGGCGGAGGCCTTGATGGACGAGGCGTAAAGTTTGAACCTCAGATCCAGGAAAACTCTCAAAAGACAGGAAGGGTTGTGGTCAATGTTTGTGTGGATGGTAATGGAAATGTGATCAGCGCAAAATATACTCAAAAGGGATCTACTACCACTGATGCCACTTTGCGCCAAATAGCGGAAGATAGTGCCAAAAAATTTAAGTTCACGGCCAGTGCTATCGATCAGCAATGTGGTACCATCACCATTGATTTTAAAGTAAAATAATAAGACTAACTATTGTATTTTGCCTGCTGATAAGTGATAGATGCCTCAGCAAATTTCATTGGCTGCCCGATATGATCAGACTATAGATTTTTTATATAGTCGTTTGCCGATGTTTGAAAGGGTAGGCCCCATAGCTTTTAAAAAGGACCTTACCAATATTTTGGCACTTTGTGAAATACTGGGTCAGCCACAAAAAAAATTTAAATCAATACATATCGCCGGTACCAACGGAAAGGGGAGTGTCTCTCATATGCTGAGCTCCGTCCTGATCGAAGCTGGATACAAGACAGGTCTTTATATCTCTCCACATTATAAAGATTATCGTGAAAGAATCAGAGTGAATGGCCACTATATCTCTAAAAAACAGGTGGTCAGTTTTGTAGATCAGATCGCACCGCATATAGATGCTATCAGGCCTTCTTTTTTTGAAATCACGGTGGCCATGGCGTTTGACCATTTTGCTAACCAAAAGATAGATATTGCGGTGGTCGAGACCGGCTTAGGAGGCAGGTTGGACAGTACCAATATCTTAAGCCCTATCTTGAGTATCATCACCAATATCAGTTACGACCATCAAAACATGTTGGGAAATGCCTTAACTGATATAGCCTTTGAAAAAGCAGGTATCATCAAGGCTGGCGTGCCTGTGTTGATCGGAGAGTACCAACAAAAGGTATTTAGTGTATTTAAAAATGCTGCTGTAAAACGAAATAGTGACTTAAAAGTAGCTTCACGGTTGGGTAAGGTGATGACTCAAGCGACTACTAATAGATATGTCTACAAGCCCCTGGATGGTAAATATCTCAAACTGGATATGCCATATCATGGGGCGTATCAAACCAAGAATATCCTCACTGTCATTCAAGCCACCCAATTATTGCACCGGCAAGGGATGTGCATTATATCACAGAGTGATTTAAAGAGGGGTTTAAAAAATGTCGATACTCATGCCCCTTTGGTTGGGCGATGGCAGTCTTTGTGCGATGCTCCGAAGATAATTGCTGACGCTGGTCACAACGTAGACGGGATTCGTGCTGCCATCAATGAATTGAGAAAGATAAGAGCCAGGCAGATTCACATCATATTCGGAACTGTAAAAGACAAAGATGTATTGCCTGTGTTGCAATTATTGCCAAAATCAGCCCAGTATTATTTTGTCAAAGCTGATATTCCCAGGGCAATGGATGACCAGGAATTATATGAAAAGGCACTTGGCCTTGGCTTAAAAGGTCAGGCATGCGGTACGGTCAAAAAGGGATTCCAAAAGGCAAAGTCCTTGGCAGGTATCAACGACCTGATCCTGGTGACTGGTAGCATCTTCGTAGTAGCTGAAGTATTGTAATAATCATCAGTTAGCACAAAAAAGCCTCACTGACTTTCATCAGCGAGGCTACATAATATTCGGGGGGAAATATATCTTATCGGTCGAGTGTAAACTCGGTGAAAAGCTTTTCTTTGTTACGATCGATGATCAAACGATATCTGCCATTGGTTAAAGTGCTGAGTGAAGCTTGTACTTCGTTTTTGTCCTGAATTCCTTTGACCGGGACTGCATTGCCTGACTCATCCTTGATCTCAAATCTGAGTACATCAAATTGGTTTCTAAGGCGGATGACGATCTTATCCTGGACCATATCCTGGTAGATCTCAAATGGGCTATCCTTTTCTTTATGGATGACATGGAATGCCTGGACTGTTTGACTTGCAAGCGTAGAGTTAGTTTTCAGGGCAGAGGCTGGGATACTATTCTGACCCGATACTAAATACATTGGGCCAATAAAAGCGATCAAAATGGGGAGTAGTTTTTTCATATATACTTTTTCTTATTTCGAAATAATTTGATTCTTAACAAATTAGATATTTTACAACTAATTGTAAATCAAAGATAATAAATATTATTAATAAATGTAATGTGTAAAATGAGAAATATTAAATATTTTTTTCGAATGACCTGGACCAACCCTGGTTATTAAGTTGCCAGATTTACAAGCATATTTGTGGTCCGATGAAAAAACTTGTAATTGGTATTTCAGGTTCCAGTGGGTCTATTTATGCTCATAGACTCATTCACAAGCTAGAAAATCTGAGACCCCAGTGGGCTCGCATAGGTATCGTGATCAGCAGCAATGCCCTCATCAACTGGCAGATTGAGCTCAATAGTGCTTTTAATCTACCTGATGGCATGGAACTATACCAATCTGGAGATTTTAATGCTCCTTTTGCTTCAGGTTCAGCCAGGTTTGAAACAATGATCATCTGCCCTTGTTCTATGGGGACGATGAGCAGGGTAGCTACAGGTATTTCTAATGATTTGATGACCAGAGCAGCAGATGTCATGCTCAAAGAACGCCGAAAACTGATCATAGTGCCCAGAGAAACCCCCCTCAGTCTTATTCACTTAAGACATATGGTCTCACTCACCGAAGGTGGCGCTGTGATACTGCCTGCGGTCCCTTCATTTTATCATCGCCCTGACACTATCCAGGCAGTGGTAGACACTGTGGTCGACAGAATATTGGACCACGCCGGATTCGAAGCGGATATTCAAAGATGGGGAGATTAATCAGCCATTACCTTTTTTATGTCCCGGTTGACTGCTATACTGGCATTGAGTTCAAAGCAAGCTACGATTACAAAACAATTTAATTGAATGTAGAGCAAAATAATGATCAATGCGCCTATCGGCCCGTAAATCAGGTGGAAGGAACCAAAATTATTGATCAAAGTAGAAAATATTAGGGATATGATAATCGAACTGGCTGTAGCCAAAGTAGTACCTGGTGAGAAAAATCGGAGCCTTTTCTTCATGGAAGGCCCATACCTGAAAATGGTGGCAAATATGCCTTGAAACAAAAGCACCACAATCAACCACTTGAAAATACCAATCACAAAGGCCGAATATTTTTCTAAAAACAAAAATTGGATGACCCAATTGTTTTCTTCCCCGTAGACCGGATTAGTGATGACCCATTTTTTGCTGGTAAAATAAGAGACCAGGCTGCCCCAGATTTCATTTCCAAAGATGATGATAGCGACAGAAGTCAACACCAGGATGGCAACCAGAAAAACCAATTTTAGGGCATCAAGTCTTTTTTGCCAAAAATTTCTTCTCTTAAAGGTCTCGTCATACGATTTTTCAAACCCCAGCATCATGGCCTGCATAGCGTTCGTAGAAAAATACAGCGCCATTATAAACGAAATGGATAGGAGTCCATTATGAGGAATCGATACTACATCATCAATAGTCTTAAATAAAAAAGGCCTGACCGCGTCAGGAATAAAGGGTTCTATTTCTTTTAAAAATACGCTTTTGACACCCTTGATGGGTAAGATGGGGATGAGTGTAAAAAGGAATAAAAAAAATGGAAAAAGGGCGAGTAAAAATGAAAATGCCAGCGAATTGACTTTATGGATTATTTTTTCTCTGCGGGATTCGTTATACAAAAAAACCAAAATATCATACAAAGGTATCCTTGCAAATCCTGGCAAGGAGGTCTTTTGAGCCCATTGAATGGCATTGTTTACCTTTTCCTTTCCCAGAAGTTTTTCTAAACTATCTTGCAGTGGGTGTTTCGATTGCATGGGCTATTAGTTCTTGCAGTTTATTTGGACAGGGCACTCTTTTTTTTGAGGCTGCATCCAAAAAGCACAGTTTGATAGTGGCTGCATTGATAAGCTGTTTTGATTCATTGTAAATCTCGGTAAAAAAAATGATAGCATCCTCGGGTACTTGCCTTACGCTGGTTTTTACTTCTAATTCCTGATCATAAAGTGCTGGCCGCAAGTACCTTACCTGCATAGACATCACGGGCATGAGTACTTTTAGTTCCTCTTCCAGTTGTTTATAGGCCATACCCAAAGATCGAATGGTTTCGACCCGGCCTATCTCATAAAATTCAGCAAAGCGGCCATAATATACAAAACCCATCTGATCGGTTTCACTATACCTTGTCCTGATATGGATGGAATGTGTGTATTCTTTTTTGCTCATATCAGGATGCTCTTTGAATAGGACAGGACAAACAATGCGGTCCTCCGCGGGCTCTGGATAGCTCTGCACTGGGTATGGTGATGATGGTCTGCTTTAGATTATCAGCTTCAGCCGTAGAATAATCTAAAAATTCCCTGGCTGGCAAGATATGGTAGCCTACCTGTTGTAAGGCCGATGCTGTCACGGGATTGCGGTCATAGGTGATGGCTACACCAGGAGCTACAGCTAATAAATTGCAGCCATCAGTCCATTGCTCGCGCTCCTGGGAAGGAGTCTCCCCGCCGCCGGCCCAGACAATTTCTATCTCTGTGCTGATCTCATTCCATAAAAATTCTTTGAGGGTAACATAGTACTGGGTTTCTCCGGTATGTCTATGCACTTCCACATAGGAGCTGAATCCGTCCTGAATGATGGGTTTATAGCCTACAAACCGATGAACATCTATCTGCGTGATGATGGTGTCAATATGCATAAATGACCTGTCTGACGGGATGTTGAACATCACCACATTGGATACGACTTCGTGGTCAAACAGATAGGATTTTAAAGAATGAAAAGCGTGCAGATTGGTTCTTTCACTGATACCGATCAACACATAGTCTTTGTTTAATATCATGACATCACCTCCCTCCATGGATACGGGTTCGCCTTTTTTAGAAGGAGGGAAAGTGTCCAGGACACTCAGATCTATGATTTTACCGCTTTGCCTGGGAATTGAAAAGAGCGGATGATTGTACAGTATAAAACGGGTCAGGTAATTTTCTCTTGTACGTGCCTGCTTAGCAGCCTTGGTAATAAGAAAATGCTCGTTTAGGGCAACACAAATGTCACGTGTAAACAAAAAATTGGGGATCGGATCAAATAAAACCCTTTCGTCTGATGCATCATACCCGGTGATCAGACTTTCCGCCAAATCTTGATCAGATTTAGCACCCAGGTTGGCGCCAATAGATTTGGGTAATTCCTCATAATCTACCAGGCTTTGAATTAATTTTTCACGGTGTAGTTCATTTACTCCCAGAGATTCCTGAAGCAATATTTGCGTTTCCAAAACATTTTCTTTCCCAATCAGTTTTCTTAAGATATCTGCGAAAACTTTATGCTCTGCCTGCATAGCCGGCAAGTATACGATATCATCAAACAGCAGATCCGCAGATTTTTTTGGTGATACTCTTAAGATGCCGGCATCAGGATAGTGGAGAATGACTTTTTGTAAAGTACCTATTTCAGAGTCAACTCCTAGATTTTTTATAGTACGCATTTAGTGCAAAATTCAATGATTTTTCCCGGATTGACTTACTCTTCTTTAAAATAAAAAAACTTATATCCCTGGGTGTTGAACTCCATTTTCTACCAATGTTCATAAAATTCAGATCAAATCACTCAAAATTGAGGGTCAAAATTCGTTAAAATCTTCACGACTTTACCTAAGGATAATTTGTATTTTTGTGTCCTGAATATTAAATAATTTCCATTTTAGTTTCATGTTAAAAAAAATCAAGTCCATTTTTGTTGTCGAAGATTCGTCTGCACCTAAAGCTTCTTCAACTTCTTCAGGAGATACGAAAGGTGATACTAATCCACCGATGAGTGAGATTGATCTGACCATTCCCGCCCCTAACAATATCCCGGAAAGTTCCAGTGAAAATCGGTTTCTAAGTATCCTGGCTCAAGCAATTGAGAAAAATAATCAACAAGGCTTTGATTACTTTGAATTTCGACAATCACTGATCAACCTGTCAAAGTTGAATATGGACGAAATGACGAAATACAAAAGCGCCTACGCTGCAGCCCAGGCCATGGGGGTGTCACCGGCTACTTTGGTCGATAGTGCAAAATTCTACCTCGGATTATTAAATGATGAAGGCAAAAAATTTTCAATAGCTGAGCAGAATCAGCGAACTAAAGTAGTAGAAGATCGTAAAAACGAATTGACTCAGATCGCTAGTGAAATTCAGAAAAAACAGGAGATGATCATTCAATTACAATCAGAAGTAGAAAAGCTTAATAAAATACTTGAAGATAAAAAACAAGATGCAGCTAATATGGCAGGCAAACTGGAGCATACCAAAAATGAATTTGAGACTGCTATGAAGTCCATCGCAGGTAAAATATCAGACGACATTGAGAAAATGAATCAATATTTGAAATAAAAACAGAATATTTAATCAAAGACATGGACAACACAGATTATAAACCAAAATCTTTCTGGAAAAGACCTGAAGGGGTGACTGGGGCTATCTTTTTAGCTGGTATCGTGCTTGGTGGAGGATTTTTATTGTTTTCAGTTTTGCCGGCCCTGGTGGTTTTAGTGCAGACCGCACTGGGATTGGCGGTTACCTTATTAGTTTTGGGAGCGATTATCTATATGGCGCTCGACCCTAAAATGCGCAATCTGGTCGGCTATATGTATAAAAGTGTGATGCGCTCCATCACAGGTTTATTTGTCAAAATCGATCCGATTGGTATCCTCAAAAGTTATGTAGATGACTTGAAAGCTAACCTCACTAAAATGAATCAGCAAATTAATCGGCTGAGAGGTCAAATGCATAAACTCAAAGAACTCATCCTCAATAACCAGAAAGAAATCAAAAACAACCTTGAAATAGCTTCTCAAGCGAAAATGTCTAACCAGCAGAATGTAGTCATCCTCAAATCGAGGAAAGCCGGTCGTCTTCAGGAATCTAATATGAAATATGATGATCTCTATAAAAAAATGGAGGTTTTGTACCGGGTATTGACTAAGATGTATGAGAATTCACAGATTATGCAGGAGGACATAGCTGACCAGGTAGAGGTGAAAGAGCAGGAAAGAATCGCAATCAGATCGAGCAACTCGGCCATGCGATCAGCTATGAGCGTGATCAAAGGTGACAAGGACAAGCGTGCTATGTTTGACCAGGCGCTCGAAGCGGTAGCAGATGATGTGAGTCAGAAAGTGGGTGAAATGGAGCGATTCATGGAGTTGTCAGATAATTTTATGAAAAGTATTGACCTTCAAAACGGAGTCTTTGAAGAGGAAGGGCTTAAAATGTTAGAAAAATGGGAGGGTGAAGGGGTTTCCAAACTATTGGGAAGTGAAAAAGCTAACCTGATATCCAAAGCCAACGATGATACGGATATCCTGGACCTGAATGCTCCTCTGTCTCGACCTGAGAAGGTTGGATTACACAAAAATCAATATGACGGCTTTTTTGAAGATTAGATCATTGTTCTTGATATTCAAAATGGAGCAAGAAATCCTTTCATTTTTTATGTAACTTCGAACTTATAATAAATTTAAACTATACATATGGCGACCCGACTTACAGGTTTTTCAAGATTTTTAATCACAATTCTCATATTAGGATTGATCGCTGCGGCAGGATACTTCCTTTTGAATAAAACCAATCTTGGCTCGAAGATCAAAGATCAGGCTCAGCAAACTTCCACCAGCACACCAGGCACATCTTCCGTGCCTAGCGGAAGTTCCAATAGCACCGGAGCATTTAAAGATGCCATCAAGGTCGGAGTAGTCACCTGGGGAGGATATGCAGGTGGCCAATATTTTAACGAAGGATTTAAGGCCAATTCGCGTTCGAGATTTGTGCAGGAATATGGTTTTCCGGTTGATTTTAAAATTCTGGATGATGTGCCTGTATCCCGCGAAGCATGGAAAAATGATGAGGTCAATCTTTTATGGTGTACCATTGACGCTTTGCCTACGGAGATTGGAGGATTGGCTGATTTTGACCCGGTAGTTGTATTCCAGTCAGATTGGTCCAGAGGGGGAGATGCTATAGTAGCCCGAAGAGGAATCAATACAGTCAATGACCTGAAAGGGAAAAAAGTTGCAGTAGCTGAGATGACGCCTTCTCATTCTTTTTTATTGTGGATGTTAGAAGCTGCCAATCTCAAAGCAACCGATGTAGATATCATCAAACAAGCCTCAGCCATTGATGCTGCCCAGGTATTTAAAAGTGGACAAGTGGACGCAGCCGTAGTTTGGAGTCCGGATGATCAGGCTTGTCTTAAGTCTGTGGCAGGATCAAAAATATTACAAAGCACCAAATCGGCATCTAATATTATCGCTGATGCTTTCATTGCAAAAAGAAGCTGGGCTGATGCGAATAGGGATAAACTTAGAAAATTGTACGAAGGTTGGATGAAAGGTGCTGCTGAGATCAATGCCAATGAATCCAACAAACGAAAAGCGGCCAAAATACTTGCAGAAAACTTTAGTGGCTTTACTGAAGACGATGCACTCGCTGCGATTAATAATGTCAGACTGGTCACCCATGGAGATAATGTCAATTTTTTTGGACTCAATCCCACTTATAAAGGAGTAACCGGAGAACAACTATATTCAAGAATGACCAGCATTTATAAATCACTTGGTTATGCCGAAGGCAAGGTACCGAACTGGCGCATCATCAGTGATCCCTTATCTATACGCAATACGGTGTTGACCGGCCCGGACAATGATGCCGAAACTGAAAAAGCTTTTACCAAAGTATCCGAAGAAGCAGGCAAGGTGCAACAAGCTATTTCTACTAAACGAGTATCTATCAATTTTAGATCCGGTGAATTTGAACTCGATGAGAATGCTAAATTTATAGTTGATCGCGAGATGGTAGATATAGCAAAAGCTTTTGCCAATTCACGTATTCGTGTCGAAGGCAATACTGATAATGTGGGTTCTTCACAGACAAATCAAATTTTGTCCCGTAAAAGAGCACAATCTGTAGTTGATTACCTGGTGGCAGTACATGGTATGAATCGTAATCGATTCGTTGTCGTTGGTAATGGACCTTCCAAGCCTGTAGGATCCAATGATACTGAAGACGGCAAAGCAAAAAACAGACGCACCGATTTTGAATTGATCGGAGAATAATCCAAAATGAAAGACTGGTTTAAATTGAGAGGTGATCTGGAAGGATCATCCAAATATATTGCGACAGCTATAGGTTTTGTATTGACCATTTTATTATGGTGGGTATTGGCAGAAATCTTTTCAAAAAACAGACCCATCTATCCTGGTGAAGACAATACTACGATGGAACTTATAGACTCAACCAGCAATCAATCTAAAGTAAAGCTTTGGGACGCCGGCGCTAAGACTGATGATGCTGCAGCAGTACGTTATGAAAAAGTCTATCCATTGCTACCAAGGCCTGATCAAACATTATTATCCTTCAAAGCTTTATTTACAAAAGACAACCTGGTGGGAAATACTTTACATTCTTGTTGGCTCAACCTCCAAGGATATTTTTGGGCTATACTGCTTGCTTTGCCCTTTGGTATGTTTTTATCACTATTCCCTGTTTTTAAAGTAATGTTTGCCAGGCAAGTCGATGCGATGAGATATTTGCCATTGTCTGCTCTAACCGGCTTATTTATTATATGGTTTGGTCTAGGCGACTCTATGAAAATTGCTTTCCTGGCAGTGGGTATCATCGTCTATCTTGTACCGGTAGTCATGCAACGAATCAAGGAGGTTGAAGACAATATGTTGCAAACCTCCTATACCATGGGGGCTACTGCCTGGCAGCAGATCAAAAAAGTATATATTCCTGCTTCCCTATCGCACCTTATTGACGATATCAGGGTGCTGACGGCTATTTCGTGGACCTATATCATTATAGCAGAACTTTTAAATAAAGAGACAGGGATCGGAGCACTGATTTATACGAAAGCCAGGCTTGGACAGACTGATCGGGTTTTTGCTATCTTGATTGTGATTACCCTGGTCGGGCTTTTTCAGGACCAATTATTCCAATTAATTGACAAAATCATCAATCCTCACAAATATTATAAAAGCCGTGTTGATGGTCTGTCTGATGCCTCAATTGGCTTTATGGCCTGGGTTGCAGCTATCATTATCGGCATTTTGGCTGGTATGTTTCCTGCTGTAGGAATAATGAAATATGGTGCTTGGATCTTAGGTGCAGCAGGAACACTTTTTTTTGTGCTTGGTTTTTTCAAAATTAATAAAGCAAACCAATAGATATGTTTGAGGTGCAGGATACAGACTTACCTAACCTGATTGAGCTTAAAAATATAAGCCAATCATATGATGGGGGTAAAAATTTTATTATCAAGGATCTCAATTTATTGATAGAAGATAAGCCGGCACAAGGTCAGATGGTGATACTTTTGGGAATGTCCGGATGTGGCAAGTCAACCCTGCTTAGATATATCGCCGGACTCCAACAGCCTACCCAGGGCGAAGTTCATTTGCATGGTAAGCCCAGGACTGAAGCCGATCACGTTGGAATGGTTTTTCAGCAATATTCGTCCTTTCCATGGATGACCGTATTAGAAAACGTTGCAATTGGTCTTGAATTTAAAGGGGTGCCTGAAAACGAAAGAAAAGATCAGGCTATGGCGATGATAGAACTTGTGGGTCTGGCCGGGCACGAGAATAAATTTGCACAATATCCTACCTTGTCCGGTGGACAATTACAACGCGTAGCAATAGCGCGCAGCTTATTGGCTAATGCTGAAATTTTATTGATGGATGAACCCTTTGGAGCTTTGGATATAAAGACCAGGATCCAAATGCAGGATCTTCTGCTTGAATTGTGGAATAAATTTAGCTCTACCATTCTTTTTGTGACTCATGATATTCGTGAAGCAGTTTACCTGGGTGACGATATATATTTCATGAAATATGCTCCTTCCAGGATCGTCGAGCATATAAAAGTCGACCTGCCTTTTCATAGAAATCAAGACACAAGACGACTGTCCAGGTACAACGAATTGATCTATGAAGTAGAAGATGCAATGTTTAAGATTGCTGCCTTGTAAGTTGCAATTATTTAATCTGACCTGTTGTATTTTGTGGTGTTACATGCCGATGTTAGTAGTATTTTTGATCTGATAGCTCATAACTTTCAAAATAGTTCATTCTTTCTTTCTTAAAAGTGGCCATGTTTTATTTCAATTAATATAAAATATTCTTTAACTGAAATTTTCATATGAAGTCAAAAATAAATATCCTGTTAATTAGCCTGTGTTTATTGTTGTATGGTTATTCATCCATCAGTCAATCATTAGACACCCTGGTACGGCCTAAACTCATAGTAGGTATCGTTATAGATCAAATGCGTCATGATTATATATATCGGTATTGGGATAAATACGGTGATGGAGGTTTTAAGCGCCTGGTCAATCAAGGATTTTCCTGTGAAAATACCCAATACAACTATGTGCCTACCAATACGGCCCCAGGTCATAGCGCGATTTATACAGGTACTACACCAGCATTTCATGGGATCATTGGCAATGAATGGTTTCAGCGCTACAGTCGAAAAGCTATGTACTGCGTGGAGGACCCGACTGTAAAAGCCGTCGGAGGGGTAGAAGCCGCTGGCAAAATGTCACCGGTCAATTTATTGGCAACCACCATTACAGATGAACTTAGATTATTCACCTACGATCGGGCCAAAGTGGTAGGACTATCGCTGAAGGACAGGGGCTCTATCATACCGGCAGGTCATCATCCGACTGGTGCATATTGGTTTGATCCCAATACTTTAAATTTTATGACCAGCACCTTTTATATGTCTAAGTTGCCGGGATGGGTAGCTGATTTTAACAATAAAAAATGGTGTGAAGCTTTACTCAAAAGAGGATGGACTACGCTCCGACCTTTGAATGAATATACAGAAAGCCTCAGTGACGAGAATGATTATGAGGGCAGATTGGCAGGTGATAAAAGGGCCACTTTTCCCAGGGAATTTGATGCTTCTAAACCGAATTCAAGTCAGATTTTAAGCACGCCGCTGGGTAATTCGCTGATAACTGAGATGGCATTGGCTGCTTTGAAGGGGGAAAGCCTGGGTCTGGATAAAATCACTGATTTCCTGGCGATCAGCTATTCTAGCCCGGATTATGCAGGACATTTATTCGGACTGCAATCGGTAGAAGTAGAGGACCTTTATTTAAGACTCGATCTCGAATTGAGCAGATTATTAGATTCACTGGACCAGGTAGTAGGTCCCAATCAATACCTGTTGTTTTTATCAGCTGATCATGCAGTGGCCCAAGTGCCTCAATTATTAAAAGATCAGCATTACCCAGGAGATTATTTTAAAGGCAGCAAAATGCTCGATTCCTTAAAAGGTTACCTGGATGATGCATTTGGTCCTTACATTATAGACGGCTTCAGCAACAATCAGATTTATCTCAATGAAGACCGGATAAAAAACAAAAAGCTTGATCGCCCGGCTGTTGTATTGGGTATTAAAAATTTTGTAAAATCTTTTGATGGTGTGATCGATGCCTTTGAGCGCAATGAAGTGCCTTTTCTTTCCCCTGTCAATCCTACGTATGGCATGATCCTTTTAGGCTACTATCCACCCCGAAGCGGTGATATCATGATCATCACCCAACCAGGATGGTTTGAAAGTAGTTTTACCACGGGGACCACGCACGGATCGCCTTACAAATATGACACCCACGTGCCCCTGTTGTGGTATGGATACCATATCCAGCCTGGTAAGTCGTATAAACAATATGCACCCATTGATATAGCTCCAACCTTAAGCCAAATATTAAATATACCACTTCCAAGTGCCAGCATAGGCCAAGTGATTACCGAGCTATTCCATCAATAAAAAAGCCTGCACTTTTGAAGTAGCAGACTTGATCGTATCCAGTATTAAAATAATTCTTTCGCGGCTCAGCTTATTTTCAAAAACTTGACGGCTTTATAACTTTGGTTTGCCGCTTCAGCTTTGAGTATGTAAAAGCCTGCCGGGAGCTCAGCCACATTCATAAAGCCGCTGCCTGCTGAGATGCTTGTTTTTTTGTGCAATTTTCCCTGGAGGTCAAATACGGAGATTGAAGCATTGGTAGTGAGGCCAACTAGATCAATGGTTAATTGTTGTCTTGTAGGATTAGGTGAAAGTTTGACAGTCCAATCTGTTTTTTCTGACAGGATAGCATTAAATTCTATTTGGGCTGTATTGGTTTGGATCCGGAGAGAATAACATCGATCGTCATGGTGAGAATTGTTCCAGCCATAGACTCTTGCATAATAGGCACCGGGGCTCAAATAGAGATTGACCTGCTCTGGCTTTAAATCTGAATTTTGCGATATACCCATACTGGCTCCTGAACCCGAATAGACCCGTAAGTCATAATCTGCAGGGAGATTGGTCAGGTCTATCGTCAAATTACCGCCTACGGTCACCATGAATTTGTAAAAATCATTGTCCGCTGCAGGACTGATTTTGCCCATGATTTCTTCATTCATTGAAATTGGCTGGGCGGTAGTAAAACTCTCATTTTCTTTTA
>OBID01000100.1_pt1 | contig 37771 bp, 33 predicted proteins | sample 1519781 | NCBI WGS metagenome assembly OBID01 (sample SAMEA3991478, study PRJEB22521) | metagenome | biome: anthropogenic terrestrial biome; feature: sewage plant; material: sludge | place: Sweden | collected 2012-09-26 | reverse complement strand
TGCTCTTCCGATCTCATCATATGGTTGCACAATAAGGAAAAGTATGTTATAATTATTTTACTAAGAAGATTTAATGATTGGTGGTGACGTAATAAAGGTTTTTATTCACAAATAGAACAATGTGCTTGTTGCAATATTACTTGTAATTACTACTATTATTATAAGTACAAAATGCATATAGCTTACTTACCAAACAAAAGACTATAAAGTAACTAATTATTGACTATATAATTATTGCGTTTTGTAACACTTGTATTAAAAACTACTTACGTATTCTTATTTGAAAGTAGTTTATTTGTTTTATCGTATGATTTCTAATTCATTAATCATGATGATAACAATTCTCTTAGTGATAATTTTTTGGCTTAAAAACTTTATCTGTTACATCATAACCTTATAAGCCTAATAAATATGCCTCATCTATGGCCAATTAGTACTCAGTAGATAAACTGAAATAAATATGTGAATAAAAAATGAGACTTTATTTTATTCAATATAATGTTTAATTTTATTACTGCGTGATGTTGGATATATGAGGATAAACTGGAGGAATTTATATGAAAAAAAGTTTTAAAAAAATAATCGCTTCATCAATCGCAACTATTTCTATTTTAGGAGTATCTTGTTTTAACATTTATGCAACTAGTCGAACCATTACAGTATCAACAGGTCAAGCGTGGACATATATGAGTTCAGAAACAAGAACTCAAGCATACGGTTTTCTTAGCATGAAATTAAACGCTGTATATCCACAAAATGGAGGCACTGATAATTTCAGATATCTTCAAGGATCTGCAAACTCCAATGCTCAACAACTATGTAATGTTGTTACACTTGATGAACAATACGGAGGTGGTTATTATCCGGATATATATGAAGGAATGCTCAATACAACTTCTGTACAATTTAAATTTAGAGGCAATGATCCGGATTATGCCGCAAAAGCAGATGTAAACTATTACGCTAATTAATTATTTTACTTGTCAAAAATAAAAAGAATATGAGGTAGTGAAATGCTGAAAAAATCTATAAAAGTTCAGTCTATAATTATATTTAAACAAAGATTATATATTATAGGATTTTTTATAATATTTACATTTGTTCTTGTAAATTATTTTAACAATATAAAAATTTACAATGGTTATGATGTTTCGCAAATGATTCATCCCACAAAATTATCATTGCTGAATACATACGGAAAAATAGGATTTTATTTTATGCAATACTTTCCTTTTATTTTAGTGATTCCTGCCTCATTTTCTTTTTTAAAGGATAAAGATAATCAGACAATGGTTTATGTTATATCAAGGGTGGGAAGAGCTAACTATTACTACGGAAAAATCATTTCTGTATTTCTTATGACTTTCTTAGCTTTTTCTATTCCGTTATTTTTAGAACTACTTCTTAATTTAATCGCTTTTCCTGCAGGGGCTGCGGGAGATCAAAGTGGGGTAAAACATTACGATCTGGCATATATACAAAACACAGGCAACTATCTATTTGCAAAAATATGGAAGATAAGTCCTTATCTTTATTCAATTCTTTTCACAATTATGTTGTCATCTGTTGCTTCGTCATTTTCTGTATTTACTACAGCATTATCAATGACAAAATTTACGAAATATAAGGTCATGGTTCTTCTGCCAGTATATCTGCTTCTAACTATTATCAATGCCATAAGTACAAAATTTAATGCGAACATAAAGTATACATTCTATCTTATGTCCCACGATACAGTTCCAAAGATGGATTGCTTGTATCTAGTAATAGCAGCATTATTGATTTTAATCTCATTTATACTTATAAAAGCTCAGATAAAAAGGGAACTGGAATGAAACGAACAAAATATTATTTTTCAGCTGTACTATGTGGCATTTTTATGATATTGGTTAATGTTGATAAAACAAACGGTACGTTATTTTCTGAAATTGTTTTATCAGTTTCCTATCATCAATATGTACTTACAATTGATAACACTGGCTGTTATGATAAACTGATAACATGCTTTTTACCGTCTGTTATTTTTCAGATTATTGCAGGTACTGAGATATACAGGCATTTCTGTTCTTCGTCTGTATACTATTTTTCAAGATGCTGCAACAGGAAAAGATGGTTTTTCAAAGAATCATTAACGCTGTATTTTCTAACATTACAGTTTTATATCGTTTTTTTGCTGAGTTATACAGTTATGTTATCGCTCATTTGCTCAGTTAAAATAGATGACGGATCAATAATCCTGGCAGTATATTATATTATAATATTTAGTTTGTGGAATTTTGCATTTTCTCTGCTTATCAACGTTTTATCAATATTCTTTAAAAGCCATGGCGGATTTTCAATTTCAATAGGAATACAACTATTTTTTTCCATGCTGTATATAGCTTTTGAAAGTATAATTGTAAAAATTTATGACGGAGATGCAAAAGCCGAACTAATATTAAAAGCTATACCGTTTTCACATTTATTTATAGGCTGGCACAGCAGTACATCTGGGGAAATTAATAGTATCATAAATATACTTAATATGAATTTTGATTTAAATTTTTCAGTTCTGGTTTTATTTTTATTCGCTGTACTGACTGTAATATTTGGAATTATTGTTATTGAAAGAACAGATTTTATCTGTTCAAATAAAGAATCTGGAGGATAAGATGCAAATAGTTGTTGATAATATTGTGAAAACAATAAAGAAAAAAATTATACTGAATAATATCAGTTTACAGCTTGAAAGCGGTAATATTTATGGTTTTGTCGGCAGAAACGGATGTGGAAAAACTATGCTTTTCAGAGCAATTTCAGGTCTGATGCATATAGATTCGGGTAAAATAAAAGTGGATGAAAAAATACTACACAAGGATATGCCAATCATACAGAACATGGGGATTATAATTGAAAATGCCGGATTATATGATGAATTTACCGGCTACAAAAATCTTCAGATGTTATCTAAAATAAATAATAAAATTTCAAATGAAGACATAAAAAAGTCTTTGTCAGATGTTGGTCTTAATCCCGATGATAAAAGAACGGTAAAAAAATATTCACTCGGTATGAAGCAAAGACTTATAATTGCACAGGCTATAATGGAAAAGCCCGATATACTTATGCTGGATGAACCAACTAATGCTCTTGATGAAAAAGGGGTTGATATAGTACGTGAGATAATACTGAGGGAGAAAAAACGTGGAGCCTTAATATTACTGGCAAGTCATAACAAAGAAGATATATCTATACTTACAGACCGTGTTTATATCCTTGAAAACGGAAGAATTGTTTCCGACGAAAAAGCTTTAATGCAAAAAAGCAGAGTTCCAAAGGGAGAATTTAAAATATGAGAAAATTAATCGTTGCTGCAGAAGCAGCCTTAATGCTTATCTCCGTTATTGCAGGCATTATTTGCAAACAAAGCTTTACTGATATTGATAAATATGACGAACCGTTTAAAAATTTTAATGTTGGACTAATGAGCGAAACGACAGCTGAAAATACAGGAGATTTTATAGATAACGACCTTGAAGAACAAAGCATGTACATACTTAAAGTCACTCCAACCGGGAAATTAAAATTATCATTTTTGTGCTATACAGAGCCTGTCAAGGTACTGAATGTATATAAAGGTGACAATATCAGTTCAGGTGATGAAATTGAGATTCTTCGTGCATCGTCCTGTATTTATTGGAATATGGGCAATAAAAACGCAGTTAATATGGGCTTTGTGAATTTTATGAATCAAGGAGAAGACTATCTTGTTTTTCTCAGCAAAAAAATTCCGGATAAAAAAGTATACTATACTACACAGTGTTTTATAGCACCTATTTTTTCATACAGTGAAAGAAGCAATGTTATTCTTAACTCCTCCAACAGCACCGTATTAGAAACTAAATACGGTCTGACCGGCAATAATGAATTTTTGGTTTCCGATGAAATTTCAAAAACAATTTTAGAAGAGAAAAAAAATGAACTCATTAAACGGTATAGCTGATATGTGTGAAATAGCGGCTTAATGGTAACCACCAGTGTTACTATTAAGCCGCTATTTTTAACTTTAACGTTTTTACATAAGTTTTGAATTAAGTGAAATTGACCGGATTTTGCATCGGTACCATACGCCTTCAAATTTGAAGTATAACGCAATAGTAACCACTTCATACGTATGGTCTGAAAACCACAACAGCGGGAAGGTCAGTGTTTAATTAGTATAGAGCATCATAATATAAGTTTATTATAATGAATTAGAGTTTTGCAGGGCTTTCCGGTCGACCTGGACCTTCGGGCATACAATACATGATAATCACACTACTCCTCATCCGTTCCCAGGATCTCCGCTTTGATCTCATCAATATTATCGGGCAGTATGCGTTCTCTGCTCCTTGGTACGTTTCCGCATATATCCCAGTAATCACAGTATGAACATACATCCTTGTTCTTGTCGTAATTAAGCGGTACGGCAGAAATATCTCCGTTATACAAATCATCAGCCATTGATTTAATTAGCCTGTTGGCGTGCTCTCTGAGCCTTTCAAACTGTACGCGCGTAAGACATGAGGTTTTGGTTTTATCAAGAATAAATGTTCCTTTTTTTCTTGCCTCTGCGGTAAGCTTTGCAGGAATGAATATTCCCTCAATGTTTTCCTCCATGGCATACAGAACATCTGATTCTTTCAGGAGTACGCCGGACATGTGATAGTATTTATTCAGATATTCACTTTTATCCTGCTTGTCTCCCCTTGCTCTTTCAAGTGAGATTTTCCCGGACGGCATATATAATATTCCTGCAGGTACAGTATCACCGAAAGGACTGCCCTTACCTGTAACTGTGAAAAGATACAAAAGAAGCTGCATATCTATTCCGAATAAAATATTTGTAAGATTAAATACCTGATTTCCTGTCTTGTAGTCAACTATGCGGATAAATTTTTCTCCGTTTTCCTCATACATATCAACCCGGTCTATCTTTCCATTCAGTATAATCTCTATTCCGTCGTCTGTCCTGATCGTAAGAGGCTTTACACCGTTTTTCCCCGAAATTTCAAGTTCATACTTTATCGGCATAAACTTTGACTGTGCAAGCTCATCCTTTAGATGATTTATAAGGGGTAGTGTATCCTCGGCAAGCTTTTTAAACTGTGCATTTATTCTGGCATTTTTGCCGAAATCCCCACCGAGATTATTTTCTTTATACTCATTTGAAAATCTGTCTATCTTCTTTAATATTTCTTCATCGGAGAGTGAAATGAATTCCTCTCTTGAACGACATTGTGATAAAATATTTTCAAGACACATATGAACAAGATTTCCGAGCTCAAGCATATTTATCTGTTTCTGGGTTCTTGCTTTGATATTAAGCGCATAATGGCAGTAATATTTAAAATGACACAGATTATATTCCTGAAACGAAGTTGCTGAGATATTCAGCCTGTCAGACATAAGCTTTTTCATAAGGGATTTATCTGTGATTTTATGATCCATGTCCGGTGTGAGTGAATCAAGAAAATTTATTTTTGCAGCATATTCCGGATTTTTCATTATTGCCTGACGAAGTGATACTGATTTCTCAGAATTATCAAAATAGCTCTGGACGTAGTTATAATATGCTGACTTGACAGTAGGCGAATAAAACAGAATGTCATACCCAGAAGCAATGTTTCTGATATTATCAGTGAACATATGCTGTATCTGTGAAAGAATATATGACGGATAACGTGCACCTCCCATGCTGTCTGAAAGAGAATATGTTAAAAATACACGTTCAGACGCAAATGAAAGTATTTTATAAACAGTAAATCTTTCATCAGTGAGAAGTCTCTTTGTGTTTTTTGACAGATCAATTCCCGCTTCCATAAATGCATCCTTATCAACATCACTCAGAATACCGGATGGTTTTACTGCATACGGAAGTATCCCCTCGTTAGCACCCATAATAAATGTTACTTTAGGATTATTAAGTCTTGCCTTCTCAGCTGAAACAACTGATACAATATCTATCTTCTGAGGCGGTTCAAGGAAACTGTTCTGTTTTAAGATAAGACCGAACAATTCTCTGAAAACAGTCAATGACAGCTTCTGATCTCCAAGGACAGATGATATAACATCAAAAATATCCATTATTGAATTCCATAGTCTGTTCAATTCTGATGACATATCTGTCATGTCAGACTGACTGTACAGTTTTATCAGTTCCGTTAATGAATCTGTGACTTTAGCACTTTCAAGAAATTCATATATATATCTGCAGATATCCGCACAAGATTTATCATAACATTTTTCCTTTAAATTAAATATCGGTTCTAAAAGAGTTTTTCTGATATTTTCAATGTATTCTATATTTTCCGGATCTTCGCCGCCTTTTGCTGTAAACTCCTGATTCCACATATCTCCGTCAATATTCCACTTGTATGCATAGTTTTCAAGCAGAGCTATATCTGTAATACTTACTTCTGTAAGCTGTGTCTTTGCATACCTGAAAAGAACCTCTGAGCTTATTTTTTTTGAGTCAATCATTTCAAGTAATGCAATAATAAGGAGGACTATTGAAGTATGCATAACTGATTTTTCTGTATCAATAAAATACGGAATTTCATATCTTTCCATTGCTGCCTTCAGAATAAGTTCATAATCTGAAAGCTGTCTTGATGCAATCGAAATGTCACTGTATTTATACCCATCATTCTGAACAAGATGCTTTATATATGAACAGACAAAATCAGACTCCTGATAAAGATCCTTTGCCTCCGTTATTTTTACATATCTGCTTCCGTCAGTAACATACACATTTTTTCTGAATATTGAACGGCTCAGCTGCTCGAGGGCTTTATTTTTAAATCTGTAAATTTTATCCATAAAAATATTCTGATAATTTTTATTGTATTTTACAGCTATGCCTTTTACCTGTTTATACGTATTGTTTATAGTGGCAAACAAGGAGAATTCATCGGCGTTAAGATCGGCTGTATTAAGTGAAATATATAAATCATCTGCTTCTGAAATTACTATATCAAGCATTTCCATCTGATCGGGACTGAAGCTTTCAAAAGAATCAACAAAAAAAATTGAATTGTTGAAAAAATCGTTCATATTAGCTGATGCTGCTGCTTCTGTTATATCAGACAGGCTGTCTTTATATCCTTTTTCAGACATTATTTTATCATATGTTGAATAAATAACTGACAGATCATATGCCTTTTCTCGTACTTTATCATCAACAGACAAAAGCTTTGCTGAAAATACATCCGGTGTAACTGAGGCCCTTCGTAAATCTGCAACTATTCCGAGAGCTTCAGTTATAAATGAACGGTTATCAGCCTGCTTTACAAAGTAAGTCAGAGATTTGTTCTTGTTTATCTGTTGCATTGCAAGGTACATAAGAACTGTTTTTGTATTATCGTCTGCATATTCACCTGTTCTGTTTCCGAATTTATCGAATATCATTTTAGCCAGTGTTGTAAAGCTGAGAACATTTATCCGGTTAAATATTTTGCTGCCAAAATCAATATACAGCTTTCTTTCATATTCAAAAGAAAACTGCTCAGGAATTATAACGTATATATCCTTATTACTGTCTGCCTGACTTTTTATTTTATCAATAATAAACGAGGATTTACCGCTTCCGGCTTCACCTAATATAAAACTTATCAAATTTAACGCCGCCCTCTCATATTAAAATCGGGCGATCATACAACCGCCCGATTTTTATTATTTTGTTTTATGTGATGAGTTTTTAAGTATTTTTATAACTTCCTTTGGCTTAGGCATTGTACCGCTGTACAGGACAAGAGCATGGTATATTTTTGCTGCAAGGGCTACAATGATTATTGAGGAAACTATCATTATTGCTATGCTCAATACGGCATTACCTATAGTCATATTTCCTATAAGAACATCGGCAGGAACTGTAAACGGTGATGAGAATGGAACCAGTCTCAATATGGACATAACATGATTATTTCCGCTTAATCCGTTAAAATATGGAAGAATCCATCCTAATACCACAAACATCATATAAATTCCGTTCGACGCAGTAGCCTCCTCTGTCTTTCCTGCAAATGAACTGAACAGACCGGAAAGGGAAACAAACAGTACAAATCCGCTTATCATTGAAATGAATGAGAAAGTAATTGCTACAGGCGAAAATGCTCCCGCCTCAATAAATGTGCTGAGTACATCTGAAAGCTTACTTCCTAATGACTGTCCTCCCTCATTTATTGAACCGGATATTACAATACCTGCTCCTATACCGGCGGCTGCAGACAATATCCATAATGCGAACTGTGCAATTGCCGTCAGACAAAGTGCAAGAAGCTTTCCGAATATTATATCATAGGGCTTTACTATGATAAGAAGATTTTCAATCATCTTTGAGTTTTTCTCCAGAACTATAGTCTGTGAAATATTCTGTCCGTAAAAGGCAAGCATTATATAGAGAATGAGTCCCATAGCAAGCGGAACAACTATTTTTACAGTTGACTCTGCTTCTGATTTTTTATCCTCACCAGCTATGATAATATCCGTATCTGAATCTATTATAATTTCTTGAGTCTGTTCGTCTGATAACTCTGCCTTCTGATAATAAACATATTTTAAATTGTCTGAAATATACTCAGCTAATTTTTTTGCAGTTTTCTTTTTAATCTTTGTATCCTCAGGCAGTACTATTTTTATGCTGAAACCTGATTCGGTGTCCTTTACCTCCATTGCAACAGCAGACTCACTTTTTTCCTTTGCCTGCTTTGCTGCTGACTCAATATCACTATCCGCGTCAGCAAATACTATATGAGTATAAAGCTCATCTTCAGATTTATGAATTATATTATAGTCCACTCCGCTGAGTTTACTTTCGTCACTGACATAAACGTAATCTATATCAGACTTTATATCGTCACCGGTGAGCATTTCAGCAATTGTAATTGTACCGGACAGTGCAATAAACACAATAAGCGAAATAATAAATGTGACAATCATAAATGTTTTGTTTTTTAACTGCTGTGAAAGAGTAAATTTAAATACTGTAAACATATAATCACCCCTTCTTTCTATTTGACTTTGAAATACTTATCATCTGTTTGATTTTAATTCTATCACCGTTATGCAGTACAAGAACATGATAAATATTTGCAGCAAATTTAAATAAAAAGATAATCAACGCTATAAGTATTATCCACATCAGGAAAATGAAAAGGATATTTGCCTCACCAAACAGATAATGAACAGGAAGAATATACATTCCTGAGAACGGGAATATATATGATATAATTGTGAATACTCTGTTATTTACAAAGCTTTCTCCCATAGATATATACAGACCCATAATAGAAAAGATTGCAACAAATCCACTTGCGCTGCTATAATCCTCCATGCTTTTGCATGCTGCACCTGCAATTCCGGCAATTACTGAATAAAGAAGAAAAGCAAGTATTGTAGTTATAAATACAGCAAATAACCCGAATATAATTTTTCCTATATTAATATCTCCGTCTGAGATTAATGACGGTGCAGACGGTGCGGATGATGCACCCTGTGCACTCATACTATCCATATTTTCAAGGAGCTCTGTAAATGACTCCTTCATTTTTCCTGCATTGATAAATGACGTAATTATTGCTGAAATTCCCCCTGATACAAGTACTATTCCTATGTCGCACACAACAATTGTCATTGTGCCTAGTATTTTACCTACAATAATAGCAAGTGGGCGTACTGAAATGAGAAGATTCTCCATTATTTTTGATGACTTTTCAACTATAATGCTTACAGCTATCTGCTGACTCGAAACAAGAACAAGAACCATTATTACGCATGCATAGACAGATACAATACCCATCATTGCCGCTTTTTTTTCTTCACTGTTATTTTTGGTTATATCTGAAATATTTATAACATCTGTTTCACACTCTGAATTGACGAGTTTTACATCATCGTCAGATACACCAAGCTTTTCCATTCGGATTTTACGGAAAAATGCCTCAATATCATCTGAAAATGTAGTCAGGGTTACATCATTGATGCCGCTGTCCTTTGTTTTGTAAACTTGAAGTTTATACTTTGAATCATCCTTATCGTATAAAATATTTAAAATAATATCATTTACTGAATTTTCTTTAAAGTCCTCAAATAATGAATCCATTGACTTATCAGTTTTAACGTAGTTAATCTTTTCATAATGAGGATTTTCTTCTGCAAATTTTGCAAAATCCATGTCAAAATCAGTTTCATTTTTAACATATGCATTTTCAATCTTGCATTCAGTAAAATTTGAAACAATTGCAGCTCCTGAAGAACCTACCACAGTTGTGAGTAAAGGACCTGACAGTATGACAAGAATGACAAGAAGGAATAAAGCGATAAGAGTTGCCTTATTTTTATAATGCTGCACAAACGTAAATGAGTACACATTTTTCCAGCCTTCAATATCACTTTTCTTCATTCTCACCACCCACCTTTTCTACAAATATTTCATGCAGAGATGGCTCTCTGAGTTCAAACTTTATAAGCAGTATTTTATTTTCAATTATTTTATTAAGCAGCAAATTTGCCTGCTCTTCACTGGTTACTTTAAGTATGTACTCGTTTTCCTTGCAGTTTACAAGTTTTATTCCGCTTTCTTCTATAAGATTTGTGATATCTGCTTCACATTTTACAAACAGATTTACACGACCATAGCTCTTTTTAATTGCATTAAGATTTCCCTGAAGAACAGTCTTACTTTTGTCAAGTATAGTTATATCCGTACAGAACTCTTCAATAGTCGGCATCTGGTGACTTGACATAATAAGATATTTGTTCTTTTTTATCTGCTCGTAAATTACAGATTTAAATAAATCAGTATTTACAGGATCAAGACCGCTCAGAGGTTCATCAAGAATAAGAAGCTCAGGATCAGAAATAAGTGTTGATATAAGCTGTATCTTCTGCTGATTTCCCTTTGAAAGCTGGTCTGCCTTTTTAGGTGGCTGTTTTTTACCTTTACTTGTTTTTCCCGGATAAATATATTCATTTACTTCAAAACGATCTGACCAGTATTTTATTCTGTCAAGTGCATCAGATTTTGAAACATGCCTTAGCTTTGCAAAATATACAAGCTGATCCATAAGTGAATACTTAGGGTAAAGTCCCCTTTCCTCTGCAAGATAGCCTACATTGCATTTTACAGCATCAAGCGGCTTGTCCTTCCATAGTATTTCTCCGCTTTCATGAGCCAGCATACCCAGTATCATTCGGATAGACGTTGTCTTTCCGGCACCGTTAGTTCCCAGAAGTGCATAAACACCCGGTTCATTGATTTCAAAACTCAGATTATCAACAACCGTTTTTTCTCCATACTTTTTCGATAAATTTTTTACCTTTAAAGACATTTCCATACCCCCACATATTTATTTTTTATTTATTGCATCCTGTAAATCTGTATCATAGTACAAACACACAGGAGAATAGTTCTTATCCAGAAGCTACCGGTCAACCAAAAGTCCACGCTTTAGGTTTTCATCCCGAAGGTGCAGGGCGATCGGAAAGCCCTGCCCGGCTCCGCAGAGCCGGAACCCATCTACTTTAATTTCATTGTAAGTGAAATTCTTTTCTTCTTTACATCAACACCCAGAACACGAACCTTTACAATCTCTCCTACCTTGACAGCCTCAAGCGGATGCTTTATATATCTGTCACATATCTGTGAAATATGAACCAGTCCATCCTCATGCACACCAATATCTACAAATGCACCGAAATCAATAACATTTCTTACAGTTCCCATCATCTCCATGCCTTCCTGTAAGTCCTTGATTTCCATAATATCTCCACTTCTCATAAGCGGTGCCGGAAGCTCATCTCTTAAGTCCCGTCCCGGTTTCTGTAATTCAGATACTATATCTCTGAGTGTCGGTATGCCTATATCAAGTCTCCGGCTTATTTCAGGTATTCCGATTTTTTCAGCTATTGATTTGATATCCCCTGATTTTCTTTCAGATATATCAGCAATACTGAATCCACATTCACTGACAAGCTTCATTGCACAGTCATAGCTTTCAGGATGAACTGCTGTATTGTCAAGAGGATTTTTGCCGTTTCTTACTCTTAAAAATCCTGCACACTGTTCATATGCTTTTTTTCCCAGTTTAGGAACCTTGAGAAGCTGCTTTCTGTCACTGAATTCTCCGTTTTCCTCTCTGTATGAAACAATATTTTTTGCTATTGCAGAATTTATTCCGGCAACATATGAAAGCAGAGAGTGTGACGATGTATTAAGATCTACTCCGACTGAGTTTACACACGATTCAACTACTCCTCCGAGTGCCTCATTCATTCTTGCCTTAGGCATATCATGCTGATACTGTCCTACCCCTATAGCCTTAGGCTCTATTTTTACAAGCTCTGCTAGAGGATCCTGAAGTCGTCTTGCAATTGATACTGCACTTCTGAGTGAAACATCATACTCCGGGAATTCTTCTGCCGCAAGCTTTGAAGCTGAATATACAGATGCACCCGCTTCACTTACTACCATGTAGCTTACCTTCTGAGGAACATCCTTTATTATTTCTGCAACAACGGCTTCACTTTCACGTGATGCTGTACCGTTTCCTATAGCAATTGTATTTACCTTCTGATCAATTATAATCTTTTTAAGCTTCTGCTTTTCCCTTTCAATATTACCTGCTGAACCCATTGAAATATGAACAACATCCGTGTACAGAACCTTTCCTGTATGATCTACAACTGCAACCTTGCAGCCTGTCCTGAATCCCGGATCAAGTCCGAGTGTTACAGTATTTTTTATCGGCGGTTGAAGAAGAAGCTGTCTTAAGTTTTCAGCAAATACTTTGATTGCCTGCTCTGCTGCATTATCTGTAAGAGCTGCACGTATCTCACGTTCAATAGATGGGAATATAAGACGCTTATATCCATCCTCTGCTGCTGCTGCAACAAGTGAACCGCATTTTCCCTGATTTTTTGAATATCTGCTTACGCACATAGAAAGCGGTGTTTCATCCGGAGATGCTATAGAAACCTTTATAAATCCTTCCTTTTCACCTCTGTCCATTGCAAGTATTCTGTGATTTACAGTCTTTGCAACAGGCTCAGAAAAATCATAATAGTTTTCATAGACACTTTCAGTATTCTCATCACTTGCCTTTGAAGCAATAATTCCGTTTTTCATAAAATATGCTCTTAGCTCCTTGCGAAGCTCAGCATCATCCGAAATATCCTCAGCTATAATATCGAGAGCACCATTTATTGCATCTGTAATATCATTTATACCCTTTTGATCATCAATAAATTCTGCAGCTTTTGTTTCAGGATCGTCATTTATATTTTGCTGCATGATAAATACTGCAAGCGGCTCAAGTCCTTTTTCTCTTGCAATACTGGCCCTTGTTTTTCTTTTAGGCTTGAATGGTCTGTAAATATCCTCTGCTTCAACAAGTGTCTTTGCATTATTGATGGAATCTGTTATTTCAGGAGTAAGCTTTCCCTGTTCATCAATAAGTGTTATAATTTCTTCTTTACGTTTCTGCAGATTTCTTAAGTATGTCATTCTATCAAATATTTCACGCAATATCTGATCATCAAGTGATCCCGTTGCTTCTTTTCTGTATCTGGCAACAAACGGTATTGTTTTTCCGTCATCAAACAGAGCAATTGTGTTATTTATCTGATCCTGTTTTAATTTAAATTCCTCTGCCAGAACTTTGTTTATATCCATTTTCTCATATTCCCTTCATCAATTATGCTTCCGATAATTCTGCCCACTCGTCAAATTTCTCATTTGAAAAAGTTTTTATCTCATCTATCCTTGTGCATTTCTCAGTCATTATATTATAATCTGAAAATACTTCCTCTTTTAAAATTTCTTTTTCAAGTATTTCAAGTTCTGCCTGAAGATCTTCCATCTCCTGTTCAAGCTCCCTCATACGGTTCCTTGCCTTGGCTTCAAGATTTCTCTGTTCCTTTGTCTTAAACGCCTTTTCACTCTTAGCTGCATATTCAGCACGTGCAGCCTCCTGTTTTTTCTGATTTTCCTCATCCAGAAGTTCTTGCTCTCTCTGACGTCTGACTTTTATATAATCATCAAAACTACCGTCAAAACTCTCTGTATTTCCATTAGTTATTTCAAGAATTCTTGTTGAAATTTTATTAAGAAGATATCTGTCATGAGACACATAAATTATTGTGCCTTCAAATTTTTCAAGAGCATCCTCAAGAACCTCTTTTGTCTGCAGGTCAAGATGATTTGTCGGCTCATCAAGAATAAGCACATTCCCATGCTCCATCATCATTATTGCAAAACAAAGCTTGCATCTCTCACCACCGCTTACTACTCCTGCCTGCTTGAAAACATTTTCACCTATAAGGCGTACCTTTCCAAGAAGGCTTCTGACTTCAAGATCAGACATTGACGGATATCTGCGGTGTATTTCCTCAAACACAGTATTTGAACGTTCTATATTCTGCGCTTCCTGATCAAAATATGATATTTTTACGTTTGAAGCCCATATCACCTTTCCCGAATGAGGAAGCTTTTCCTGTATTATTTTAAGAAGTGTTGATTTTCCTATACCGTTATCTCCTATTACGGCAAGCTTTTCACCACTTCTTACTTCAAATGAAAGTGAATCCACAAGCGTTTTTTTGCTGCCTCCAAAGCCCACCGAAATATCAATATTTTTAACCTTCAGTACTTCAAGAGGAGGATCTATGCCGAATGTGAATTCAAGATTTGCTGATTTATGATATGTGTTAGGCTTTTCAATTCTCTCCATTTTATCGAGGGCCTTTACACGGCTTTTTGCACTTTTGGAGGTTGATGCCCGGACGAGATTTTTAGCAACGTAATCCTCCATTTTTGCTATTTCCTTTTGCTGCATATCATATTCTTTATGCTGACGTGCAACAGATTCAGCTTTAAGCTTTGTAAAAGTTGTATAGTTACCCTTATATCTTGAAAGAGCCCCATTTTCTATTTCACATACACTAGTTACAATTTTGTCAAGAAAGTACCTGTCATGTGACACGATAATCAATGCGCCCTTATAATCTTTAAGATAATCCTCAAGCCACATTACAGTTTTAAAATCAAGATGGTTTGTAGGTTCATCAAGTATCAGAAGATTAGGATTTTCAAGGAGAAGCTTTGCAATGGCAAGTCTGGTTTTTTCACCGCCTGAAAAGCTTGAGATTACCCTGTCAAATAACTGTTCAGAAAATCCCATACCATTTAAAATCGTCCTGATTTTTACTTTTATAATATATCCGTCGTTTGCCTCATAATATGCAGATATCCGTGAATATTCCTCACTCAGAGCCTCATAGTGTGAATCATTTTCAGCCATAAGCCTTTCTAATTCTTTCATACGTTCTGAAATATCTATAAGTTCTGAAAATACACTTTTCATTTCTTCAATAACTGTATTTTCATTATCAAGCGATCCCATTTGTTCAAGGTATCCTATGTTTGTCTTTGAGCCCAGAGATATAATACCGTCTTCCTCTGTTAGCCTGTCCGGATCCTCTTTACCTGTTAAAATGCGAATAAGTGTTGTTTTTCCACAGCCATTGATACCTATCAGGCCTATTCTGTCATTATCCTCAACAGTCAGGCTGACATTTCTGAGTATCTGATTTCCATTATAGTATTTGCTTATATCATTCATGCTGAGCAGCATTTTTTAATCACCAATTTCTAATTTTTTATTTGTGAAAAACAATAATATTATACCATAATCTCTATATAAAAATCAACATGGTTTTCGATTTTATTGACCGTATATACCGTTTTTTTTATCATACCCTGCTAAAATATTATCCGCTAGCAGATTAACTGATGCAATATGCCTGTGAAGGTGCATGGAGATCACAAACCCTGCACGACTCTGCAGAATCGGAACCCCTTGTAAAACTTATCAAGTTTTTTATCATACAAAATCACTTTTTTCTTGTCATCTGAATAAAAGTATGATATAATTTTATTCAGAGTTATCGAAAGGAGGATGTATAGTGTTTAAATCAAAACAAAATGCCCTGACAAAGGAAGAAATCACCAAAATTTCAGAAGATGTTTCTCGTCAGATGATTGAAAAACATAAAAATGAAATCAGTACAACTGCTATGACAAAAGATCAGATTACTGAAATATCTGAAGTAATTTCACGTGAGATTATTGTAAAACAGAGCGAAGAAATGATGGAACGTATGAAAAAATATTGTGATGCTGACGAAAAAATTGACACTGTCGGACGTATGGCTTTTATAATAAACGAATGCAACAAATTCACTAAAGATTACGTAACTGAAATGCTCGCAAAAGTTTTTAACAATAATCAATAACACATAAACAGGCGTAAATAAAAATTTTATTTGCGTCTGCGAATTTTATAAAATTAATTTTTAATGGATTTGATCAGAAAAGTCAGATGCTTTCTGATATTTTATAAATATTATGACAGAGTATTTTATCAGGATTTCATAATTTAAGTTTTCCGGTATAATCATTATTGTATCCGGATAAAATAAAATTGGGAGTGTTAAAAATGTATTGTACAAAGAAAATAACAGATGATATGTTCTGGGTAGGCGGAAATGACCGGAGAATATCATTATTTGAAAATGTTTTTCCCGTTCCTGACGGCGTATCATATAACTCATATCTGATAAATGACGAAAAAACTGTTCTGCTTGATACAACTGATCATTCAATAGGTAACCTTTTTATTGAAAATGTCTGCCATGTACTTAACGGAAAAAAGTTGGATTATCTTATAATAAATCATATGGAACCTGATCATTGTTCACTCATAAATGACATTGTGATAAGGTATCCGGATGTAAAAATTGTAGGCAACAGTAAAACAATAACTATGATCAAACAGTTTTTCAATTTTGATATTGATTCTCATGCAGTGGTTATTCAAGAAGGTGAAGAACTCTGCACAGGCAGACACACACTTCAGTTTATCATGGCACCTATGGTTCACTGGCCTGAAGCTATGGTAACCTATGACAAAACAGATAAAATTCTTTATTCTGCCGATGCATTCGGAACATTTGGTGCAATAAACGGAAATCTTTTTGCAGATGAAATGGATTTTGAACATAAAAAGCTTGATGATGCCAGAAGATACTACACTAATATTGTCGGTAAATATGGTGCACAGGTACAGACGCTTCTTAAAAAAACATCATCAGTTGAAATAAAAATGATCTGTCCTCTTCATGGTCCGGTATGGCGTGAAAATATAAACTGGTTTATTGAAAAATACCAGAAGTGGAGCACATATACTCCCGAAAATAATTCAGTAATGATAGCCTATGCTTCAATATACGGAAATACTGCAAATGCGGCTGAGATTCTGGCCTCAAAACTGTCAGACCTTGGTGTAAAAGATATTGTCGTATATGATGTTTCGTCCGTTGATCCATCTGTTATTGTATCAGAAGCTTTCAGATGCAGTCATATCGTATTTGCAAGCTCAACATATAACGCCGGAATATTCTGCAACATGGAAACAGTTCTTACAGACCTGAAGGCACACAATCTCCAGAACAGGACAGTTGCCGTAATACAAAACGGTTCATGGGCACCGGCATCGGGCAAACTTATCAGAGATATTTTATCAGGCATGAAGAATATGACTATTCTTGAAAATGCCATTACAATAAAATCCTCGCTGAAGGAAAATCAGATTGAAGAAATAGATGTACTTGCAGCTTCGATTGTAAATTCCATGCAAGGAAAAATATAAGAAAGGAGGAAAATGATATGAACAAATATATCTGTGAGCTATGCGGTTATGAATACGATCCGGCTCAGGGTGATCCTGACAACGGAATTGCACCAGGAACAAGTTTTGAAGATATCCCGGACAACTGGGTATGCCCTATCTGCGGTGCTGGCAAAGAAGAATTTACTGAAGCCTGATTAAATTTTTACCTTACAAAACATGAAAACGCATCAGCCAAAACTGATGCGTTTTCTATTTTAATAATATTCCGACTTATGAGTTCAACAGTAAATTTTTGAGTAATATCAGATCAACAACTGTAAGTCTGCTGTCATTATTAATATCAGCATTCTTTAACTGGTTTTCAACAAGTTCTGTCTTTCCGACCATACCATGAATCATGCAGATGACATCAGCTGAATTAACTATACCGTTGCAGTCAGTATCTCCAGACAAGATGTCAGATGTCTTAACAGCAGAATAGTAAAGTGTTATGCTGTTAAATTCAACACTCACATCATCTCCACCATTCGGATTTTTTTCAGATGAGTGCCAGTAGTCAACAAGCTCAGCATTATCACAGTTTATTTTTGCCTCGATAACATTTTCTTCACCGTCAGTGAATGTTCCATCAAAGTTAATCAGAATTTTTTCCTTTCCGGCATCATAGTTGAAATTTTTGCTACTCCAGAAAGTCTTTGAAGAATCAACTGCCTTTACACTGCTGAATGTCAGTCCGCCTCCCCCACAGTACCAGCCTGAGTTTTCAGATGATGATACCTTAAGATTTATGATAGCTTTCTGTATATCACCTGAGATTGGAATAATATATCCGCCATCCTCACTCTTCTTAAGCTCGTTCATCTGATATGTCACTGTTCTGGTTCCGTCATCTTCAGGATTCTTTATGGTTGAACCAGCAATATCACAAAGTGCCTTGTTAAGTTCTGTATCAGTCATTCTGCATTCTATTCTGTCATATCGTCCGCCCGGAGTATCCCACAGTACAGGACACATATTTCTTGAATATGCAGCCTTACATACTGAAGTAATAAATTTCATTACTGATTCCGGCTCTTTGTTCTTTGTCGGACATCCGTATTCTCCGATAATGACAGGTATGCCCTTATCTACAAATGCAGATTTCATCATATTCATGTCGTTGTTAAGGTCAGAAATCTCCTTATCAGTTCCCCATGTTGACTGTGCCTTGCCCCAGTCAGCATCCTCCTCAAGTATTGCAAATGTTGAAGGAGAATAATAATGGACTGATATAGCACATCTTCCTGCCGGATCATCAGGCATTACAAAAAGAGGATCACATGTTACATCAATCCCTGTATTGTAACCTGAAATAAGAAGATGACGCTTATCATTATTTCCGCCTGAGTTTCTCACTACATCAACGAATTCCTGATTGATCTCATTTACAATGGCATATGATTCAGTTTTACCCTGTGTACCTGCCCATCTGTTCCACAGCTTCTCCCATCCGAGTTCTTCATTCTGTGATTCAAACATCAGGTAATCACTGTAATCCTTAAAGTTATCACATATCTGGGACCACATTTTTGTATACCGCTTCATTGATTCTTCCTTGTTTTCAGGAAATTTATTTACCCAGCCATTATCCCAATGGATATTTATAACAGCATACAAGCCTGCATCAATTGTCCAGTCAACAACTTGTGTTACTCTGCTCATAAATTCCTTGTTGATTTCATAATTTCCATCCTGCGCCATCATATTTGACCATGCTACAGGTATTCTCAGAACACCAAACCCTGCATCCTTATATCCCTGAATCATTTCCTTTGTAATCACAGGGCTTCCCCATGCGGTTTCATAGCTGGTTACAGATTTTCCGTCAATCCAGTCGCCGCATGCCTCAAGTGTATTTCCAAGATTAATACCTATTCCCATATCACTTACAAGTTGCATTGTAGTGATATCACGCATATTCCCTTCAGCATAAGAAACCGGTACTGAAGAAAGTACACAAATAACTATCATTACCAATGAAGTCATAAATGACGTCATCTTCTTAAGATTCATATTATTTCACTCCAGTTTTAATATTGATTTTATTGTTTTGTCTCTTAATAATTACTGATCAGTCAGACTATTATAAGTATACACCTGTATAATTTTCTATTCAACCTGATTTTTGTAGGTTAGGTATAAAAAATGAAGATTCAGGCTATTGATTTCAATATAAAAAACAGATATAATTATTCTATAAACTAAAACGAAAGGGATGTCAACTATAAAAAACAGGCATATTTTCGCTGTAGTAACGGCACGTGCCTCTGCCTCTGAGCAAAAACAGATTCTTGACGGCATAATATCACAGGGTTTAAAAATGAATACGGATATAGTTGTAATTTCAAATATTTACAACGCTTCGGAATACAACGATTTTATCGCACTTGAAAATAATATATACAGCATGATAAGTTCACAGATGCCTGAAGGATTTATCATTACAGGTGATTCTTTTATTAATCAGAAGCTTCTTGAAAAAGTACTTTCATATCTTGATAAACATAATAATATACCGGTGGTCTGCTCCGGGAGTGTTACTGAACGCTATCCATCTGCTGACAGCTGTACTGTCTCAGATTTTGAACAATTAACCGATCATCTTATTGACGAGCATCATTTTTCTTATATAGACATTCTCACAGGTCCCCGCAACCTTGCTACATCACATGAAAGAGTCAGTGGATACCTCAGATCTATGCAAAAGCATGGTTTGCATACAGACAGCACAAATATATTATACGGTGACTTCTGGACATCTTCGGGTGAAAATACAGCCCTTTCATATATAAAAGGCGAACGAATAATGCCTCAGGCCGTAATATGTGCAAATGACTACATGGCTTTTGCTATGTGTGATACCTTTGTACGGCATGGCATCAGGATACCAGACGATATCACAGTAATCGGATATGAGTATATCGGAGACCGCACAAACCATTATCCGATACTTACTACATATGAACGGAACCGAAGAGCACTGGGAGCAATGCTGCTTAACAGGCTTTATAAAAATGTCACAGGAAAATGTCCTGAAAAAAACATATCCCTTGAGGGTAAGATAATCAGAGGAGATACATGTCCTTGCGGTTCAGAATACAGTCTTCTTTCTCAGGAGATAACCGAAAATCACCGTCAGCAATTCATTTCATCACTTAATGATACCGGAATGCTCGAACAGGTTCTTACCAATTCAAAAACAATATCTGATCTTATACGTGAACTGAAAAATCACTCATATTTTCTGCCGGAGGTTTCAGGACTATTTCTCTGCCTTAACGAAGACTGGTGCATCTCACCTGAAATTAAAAACAGAGACAGCATAAATGATATGATCTGCTACAGTATAATAGATAAATTCATAAACAATCCGGCACCTGTGCATTTCAGCAGAACAGAGTTACTTCCTGATTCTATAAGAACAAATGATACACCAAATGCATATTTCTGTTTTCCTCTGTTTTTTATGGACAGAGACCTGGGATTCATAATATTCAGATATGACTCATCGGCTAATCCGGGTAATCCATCAATAAACTGGATAAAGATAATCTCAAATGCTCTTGAATTTTTAAGAATGAAAAATGATATTAACTATCTCATGCAATGCCGTAATCTTTCTGAACTGCATGATTCTGCAACCGGACTGTATAATCGCACAGGATTCATAAATGAGCTTGATATCTGTGTCAGAAATACAGGAAATATATCTGACATCATGCTTCTTCTGATCAGATTCAATTCCGGGAGCAAAATATCTGATTATGAATATATCTTTGAAAAGACTTCATTTCTGACCGATACAGCTGAAATCTTCAGATCAATTGCCGACAGCCCAGGAAAAATATGCGCACGGATTGAAAAGAATGCATTTGCCGTTGCTGTTACCGACTATAACGGATGCAATCAATATGAACGGCAGATTGCAGACAGGGTTGAGACCATGATGTACGGCTGCTTTAAAAAGCACAGGATATATGGTCCTGATTTCAGCACTATAGTAACCATGAGCAGAAAAATCACAGCAAATGAATGTCCGCAGATACTCCTTGATCTTCAGACCCGCTCCGAATCAGAAATATCTTTAATAAATAACTGTTCAGACAATCCGGACTATGTAAAATACTGCAGACTAAGAAACAGTAATTATCTAAGACCTTCTGATATTCCGGACTCATCGGAAGCATGCAGAAAATTCTGTCTGAGCAGCGGACATTTTTGTGCGATGTACAGACATTTCTTTGAAAACAGCTATCATCAGGACAACATCCTTATGCGTATCCGGCTGGCAAAATATCTGCTTATTTCAAGCGGAATGAGTATATCTTCTATAGCTGAAAAGTGCGGATATAATAATGAAAAATACTTTATGCAACAGTTCAGACTTATCACAGGAATGACCCCTAATATGTACAGGAAATTAAAAATATAGAAACTCGTATTTCTTAAAAATAATATGAGCATATACTTATCAGCTACCATCATTATATATAGAAGAAGTACATGACAAATAAATACTTTGTCTCCATAATAGTAAATCATACTCTCCAGAGACCGGAGGCAGTTTAACGAAAGGAAACCAACATAATTATAATGAAAAAAATAATCTCAATAATAATTATATCTGTTCTGATCATTGTCGGAGGATATTCCATATGGCGATGGGACAACATAAAAAAATCATATAATGTCCCTGCACTCACAGAAGCTACACTAAAAAGCATCGACCTGTCATCAGCAGACAAACTGATGATTGTAGCACATCCGGACGACGAAACATTATGGGGCGGCGGTCATCTTTCAGAAAAAGGCTGGCTTGTAGTCTGCATTACAAACGGCAGAAATTCTGTTCGCAGTGCTGAATTCAAGTCTGTTATGAACGAATCGGGTAACAAAGGCATTATTCTCTCATATCCGGATAAAGTCTTAGGAAAACGTGACGACTGGAGCAAGGTAAAAGGTAAAATCACCACTGATCTTAAGCTTGTTATGACATATAAACCCTGGAAACAAATAGCTACACATAACGCTGACGGTGAATACGGGCATGCTCATCACAAAATGACTCATTCAATTGTAAAAGAAATATATGATTCATGTAAAATGACAGGACCGTTATTTGTCTTCGGAAAATATTATAAAGCATCTGATCTTCCGGATGTATCATCCCAGCTCATACATATGGATGAATCAATGATTTCAAGAAAAGAACATCTCCTTACTCTTTACACTTCACAGGGAAAAACAACAGAATCACTTTCCCATATGAATCCTTACGAGGAATGGGAACAGATAATAAGCCGGAAATGATAAATACAAAAACACCGCTTCAGATAAAACTGAAACGGTGTTTTGTGTTTATTGCTCTATTAATTCCAAATAACGTTTTTTGCAAAGGTTTTTAAAAAAATCTATCTGATCTTTATCTATTTTTTCTTCGGCATACCTCAGACCTTTTTTACAATGCAGATAAACAAAATTTTCATACATAATCTTATTGCGATATGTAAGTCTGAAGCCTCCGGTCAGTCGCTTATAAGCTATATCAAGCATATATCTGTAGGAGAGGCCGATATTGAGAATTTTCTGATCATATCTGTTCAGATCAAATATATTGTAGCTGTCAAAACAGCGGTTATACAGGTCAACTGCCTTTTTAAAAACAGGATTATTAATTGTGTATTTAGGAAAAAACATCATTATATCTGATATACATTCAGCAGTTTCAATGGACAGACAAAGATCATTCTGATAAACTTCTCTTTTTCCGAAAAAGTCCTTATTGCTCATGACAGTCATCTGAGGATTACGTACAACAATCTTTGATGCATCACGGAACATATTAAAATTATAAACATATATAAGGTCTTTGGGAAGTATTACGGTTTTTCCTTTATTTCTTGAAATTTCACCAAATTCCGAACCTTCAGTACCATTAGAAATAGCATATATATTTTCATCCAGCTGCCATATATCATTTTCATAATGTGGAGTTTCTTCAATAAGAATGTGATTATACACTATGCCATCAGGTGCTTTATTCGCATCAGAAAAAGGACAATGACGAAACGGATTCCCATCCATAATGACATTTTCTTTAAGAACAAGATCTTTACCAAGTGACTCACAGTTATAAAATGCATCCTTGCAAATAGTACTTACATTCTGCAGATTAATGTAAATAAGATTACTGCAGCCGCAGAATGCATCAGTATCAATGCTCTCTACAGAATCCGTAAGAACAACATGCCTGATTTTTTTATTATTCAGAAAAGCATTCATGCCAATGAATTTAACTTCTTCCGGAATATTAACAGTTTCCATATCTGTAGAATATTTCTGAAGTGTTCCTCCGACTATAAGTATGTCATGTGCTTCTTCAAAAGGAGTAAAACTAAAAATTCCGCTTGACATATAATTTTCTTCCAATTTGTCCCAGACAACAGTTTTTAAATTTTTACAGTTCATAAAAACACGGTGACCCATGCGGGCATATTTGTTTAAATGTACCTCTTCAAGACTGCTGCATCCTGAAAAACATTCATCTTCAAGAACAACGTTACAGTTAAAATCAATCTTTTTTAATTTACGCTGTCCAAGAAATGCGTTATCATGAATTATAATTTTTTCTTTTGGAAAACGCACATATGAAAACATTGCCCACTTGTTACATCTTTCACCGCAGGTTGATATTAAAAAAGCATTTTCCCCTATGCTCCATAGTGTGTCAGGCAGAAACAGTCCCACTTCTCCGGGTTTACGATCAGCAATAATTCTGCAGTCTGCTTTGATATGTGTAACAGGATGGCCATTAATATATGCAGGTATTATTACATTTTTGTTTTTTATATGAATACTGGTTATAACCGTACCGCTGTCTTTGTTATAATAAAACTGAAAACCTGCTTTTTGTGCAGTACGCATTGTAACGCTTGAATTCTCATGTATCTGATCTGTATCTTCATAATCACAGAAATTATCACTATAAGGTGGTGTCTGAACAGATTTATGTGACTCCGCATAAATATCCTCATTGTCAGTTTGACGTTCTGCTATTGTTTCAGGCATATCCGTCTTCTCATCATTATCATCAGCATCACAATCAGCCTGAGATTGTTCTTTATTATCAGTTTGAAAAACTTTATCTTCTTTATATGTATCTTCATCAGAATCATTGTCTGATGGTTTATCCTGACCCGAATTTGCATCTGGAGTGCAGACATCGTTATTATCTCCGGACTCATCACCAAAAATAGCATCCAATATTACATTTCCGATCTCAGTTGCTGATCTGGCAGCTGCGTCCAGTGTATCCAGACTTTTTGATAAAAAATCAAATAAATCCATATAATTTCATCTCCTTTAAACTCTGTCAGTACTCCCATTGATTATGATGTATTACTGTTAAATGATAATACATTTATATTATAACATGCATAAAATGTCATGTCAATGTTGACAAATACATTAGTATATGATAATATAATAATGTCGTTCTCGTGCGAAAGCAGAGACACATTACCAAATGTGTGAGAAATTTATTTTTTTCACGGCAGCCGTAAGTAATTCAATTGGCAGAAATCCCTCCTGTCAAGAGGGAATATGGCGGTTCAAATCCGTCCTGCGGTTTAAAATTATTACACTACTATAATACATACTTTCAAAGAAAAACGTTCTTCAATTTATTCTGAAGAACGTTTTTCTTTATAACGATAAACTTTATTTTGTTCCCGATACTTTAGTTTATCAATCCTTTAAATTAATAAATTCTGCTTTTTATTTATCCTTTAACCAATATACATATGAAACGAAATACCGGGGCAGCTTTTATAAATACCTGTTATTTATCTGAATCAATCCACTTGAAAGCATAAAATACGATAATCAAGTTACATAAAATTTCAATCACCGAAAAGAAAATGTAATGTAATGATGGTGCTGTCCCCATAAAAAATGAACAGATCTGATAAAGTGCCATAAGAATTCCAGCTGTAATGTTTGTGATTTTGTTAGCTTTGAAGCTTAGCACTTTTGATAAAACAATCATTATAAACGGAATTTCAAGGGAAATACCTGCTGCCAGTAAAAAACCCTGATTCATCTGTATGCCTGCAACATTACCTCCGATGAGTCCTTTTAATACCGACGATTCCATATTGGATAAAACATCGCAAAGAATATAATTTAAAGAAAGAAAAATCCATAAAGTCGAGAGAATATCCTTTTTTCTGTTTATTGGTGCTGTTGATTCTGTAATTTTCATGTTCATAATAAAATCCCCTTCATTAAAATATTATATTATTTATACAATCACAAGAGCCGGTACTTTTGTTTTCATAATCATACCTCTGTAAAATAATGAATCTTACAAATCAGGAATGAGCAATTTACTGACAAATTACTCAGGCTACTGTTAATCTTGTGCTTCTGAGTTTTTTTCAACTTCAAAAACTTCGTTGATAGTTACTCCAAATACATCAGCTATAAGAAATGCCATCTCCAACGACGGTGAATATTTCCCGGATTCAATCGCTATAATTGTCTGCCTTGACGAGCCAACCCGTTCTGCAAGCTCCTGCTGTGTCATTTCGTCCGCAAAAAACCGCAGTGTCCTTATTTTGTTTTTAATAATAAATTTTTTATTCATTTGCAACTCCGACCTTGTAATAATAGATTACGACAATCCCTTCAATTAAGCTTCCGATACACATCGAAAAAAATATAATATTTATCATAATTGAAGCTGAAAATCCAATAAGAACAAATATTACTGCCATTATAAATCCTATTAAAGTAAAAGCATAGCTGATTTTTGAGGTTTTTAATTCAATAAGCCTATCCATTTCATCAAAGGTGTATATTGCTTTCATTATTTGTGATGCAGACATCTTACATTTATTGTTTTTATTATGAGCAGTTAAATATTCAGAGATGTAAAGCACTATTTCTGAAATTACGGTAATAATCACTCCGACTGCAATAAACAGTAAAACAGCCCCTGCCCAGAACTTAATATCATCATTTTTAACATTTCTGTCAGGACGTGCACCAAAACCATAAATACAATAACCCATGACAACTACCAATAACGTCACTAAGCCTGATAAAGCTCTCTTTTCATGATAAGACATAATATTCCTCCCCAGTGTTAATTTCTATAAACATATTGTATCATATTATATACACTGTGTCAAGAATTCTTTACATTAAGATCCTACCAAAATCAACGCTGTGTTTTGTGCATATTAACAAAGTAATTATTTTTTCAAGACAATAAGCATCTATATCCGGATAAAAAATAACAGCAAGTGATGTAATAATCACCTGCTGTTATTTTTTTAGAGTTTAATATTAAACTACATATAAATATTTAAACATTCTACACATTATATTTTGTAAATAATTACTATCGATTGAAAAACTCAGTAATTCTCATTTCTAAGATCATCAATAGGATTATCTTTCTTTAATTTATTCATAGCATAAAGCATCGTTGCAAAAACGACTGCAAATACACTCAGTACCGAAATTACAATTGCTCCCCAAGGCAAATAAAAATCAGTTGTATATCCTGAACCCACTGCTTTGTAAATCAGATAAGTAATACCGATAGAAAACGGCAATCCCCACCCCAGAGCTTTTGTCCCATACAGAATACACTCATAATTCATCATTTTATTGAATCCTTTGTCCGTCATACCGATAGATCTGAGCATTGCAAATTCACGGCGGCGCAGGCTGATATTCGTGGATATTGTGTTAAATACGTTTGCCATAGCAATAAGAGAAATCAGAACAATAAATCCATATGAGAATACCTGAATGATGAGAACAATATTACGCTCCTGTTCTGCACCTGCAGCATAATCAAAAATGTCAGGTGTTAATTGATTCTTCTTAAATTCATTTTCCAGAGAAGTATAGCATGAAGCATGGTCCTCAGATTGAATAAGATAATTGACCTGTTCAGAATATACTTCCTCTGAATCTGACATTACATACTCCATCATTGAATATGGGTAAATCAAAATAATGCTGCTGAAGATATCCATTATATAAAAAGGCCGCTCATAAATCGTTTTTCCTATGTTGAATGTAAGGTAGATTCTTGCCTCCTCATCGGGAATTTCAAAATACTCTTCGGGATTATCACAGCTTACATACTTATAAACTGTGTTGCCGTTTTCATCGGTCTGCCCACCACGGAAATTATATCCCTCAATATTTCGGAATGTGGAAGCAGAAATTTCTCCATGATCACCCTTCAGCAGATTCAGGTTTATATATTTTTCCTGTTCAGCATTATATACCGTATTTCCATCCAAAGCGATTGCAAGAGGTGAATCTGTATTCATATATTCTGATTCGTTCAACTGATACTGTTCAAGTAATTGACGAAATTGAATATCATTAACAAAATTAACGGAAGTCTGGATTTCCATTTTATCAGAAGGTGCATCGTGTGTATCCTCTTTGCTTAAATATTCCCTTCCCTTATAAGACAACTGTTTTTCGGATATATATCCACTAAACGAATTACTTTGTAAATATGCTGCTCTATCAACATATTTATTGTTTTCAACCAATTTAAGCACTTCGTCCAAAGACATATTTTCCTCTAAATCAGCAATGGAAGATGATACACGTAAATCAAATCCAATCGTATTATACCCAACCGATACACTTTCCATAAGATAATCGCTAAAAGCTGAGGCAGAAATAAACAACACTATGCTCATAAACAGGCTGACTACCGTAGCACGATACTTTTTTTTGCTGCGCTTAAAATGCTTTTGTGCAAGTAAGCCTGGCAAGCCAAACAATTTATATACGATTTTAGGAGTACGAACAGGCTTATTCTCTGCTTTTACATCACTGCTCTGACGAATAGCTTCAATTGCCGAAACCCGTGTAGCTCTCCTGGAGGGAATCCATGCGGAAATCAATACTGTAAACAGTGCTACAACACAAGCTATTCCTATTGCTTCAGGAGATACACATACACGCATCGGAATCTGACAGTCAAAAATCAAGTTAAAATAACTTCCGATCAGTAACAGCGTAATACCAATACCAATCACACCAATAAGAATTCCTGACGGAATACCGATTAAACTTACACCAAAGGCTTCAAAAAACACCATCCGGCGAAGCTGCTTCTTTGTTGCACCAACGGAGGAAAGAAGTCCGAACTGCTTTGTTCTTTCCGATACAGAAATCGCAAAAGCATTGTAAATCAGTGAAACAGAGCCAAACATAATCAGACCGATAAAAATTGCTGCAAGTCCGTATATCATTCTATACAGATTGTCTGTCTTAAAGCTGCCCTGCACCTCCAACAAATTATCATTTGTTTCACCTGATGGATAATTGTCGTTCATAAATTGATATGCATCTTTAGGTTTATGAAATGTAAAATATGCATAACAGGAAAGTGTTTCCGTATTGCTGTCTGCGATTGTAATTGCTGTATATCCCGGTGCAGAAAACGGCTCAAATACAGGGCGTTCATAAAATCCAACAACTGTATAGGTATTTGACACAGGTTCAGAAATGACTTCATCATTAAGTTGAGGTTTAGTATGATTTTTTATCGTATAACATGGGTTATACTGATTAAGCGGATATCCGTCACTCATCCTCTCGCCGATATCCAGTGTGATTTCATCTCCGATTTTATAGTATACACCACCATTTTCCGCAAGATGTTCAGGAATCAGTATTTCAGCAGACGTTTCAGGATAGCTTCCTGTCGTAATATTCACAGGAAGAAGACTTTTAAAATTATCGCTTGCACCAAGCACATATATATAAGGCTTATAATTATTTTTATTCTCTATTCTGGCATATCCAAGCTGCTGACCATATGCGATTGTTTCAATTTTGTCATATTTCTTCAGTTCCTCTGCTTCCTTTTCACTGCTTATAAACGTACTGCCGTGCCATCTGCCGCATTCATGGATGGTATTCATCAAAGCGTAATTAATAAAGCTTGCGACAGAAGTTGTTACTGCACATATCAGTGCTGTCGAGAGCATGATCCCGATAATAGTAACCGCTGTACGGGTTTTATTTTTACGAAGAGATTGCAGTGTGACCTTTTGAAAAATGTTCATCGGCGAATCACCTCATCCCGTGTAATTCTTCCGTCATCAATGGTAAGAATGCGGTCTGCTTGTAATGCGATATTTTCATCATGCGTAATAATAATCAGCGTCTGATTATATTTCTGATTGGAGTATTTCAGCAGCTCCACAATTTCCTGACTGCTTTTGCTGTCAAGGTTTCCTGTAGGTTCATCAGCAAGCATTACTGCAGGTGCATTCATCAATGCTCTGCCGATAGAAACCCGCTGCTGCTGACCTCCCGAAAGCTGGTTCGGGAGATGATTTTCACGGTCTTTCAGCCCCAGTGTATTAAGTAATTCTTTAAGGCGCTCCTGATTTACATCCTGTCCGTCCATCAATACAGGAAGTGTTATATTCTCTGTGACATTAAGTACAGGAATAAGATTATAGAACTGATAGATAAGTCCAACCTGACGGCGGCGAAAAATAGCAAGCTGTTCTTCATTCTGTGCATAAACATCAACACCATCAAGAAACACTTTTCCGCTTGTAGGCTTATCTACACCACCAAGAATGTGAAGCAATGTAGATTTACCGCTGCCAGACGGGCCAATAATTGCGATGAATTCTCCTTTGTTGACGGAAAACGATACATTATCCAATGCGTGTACAGTATTTTCTCCCTTGCCATAGGTTTTACATAAGTTCTCTACTCGTAAAATTTCCATAATAAATTACTCCCTTAATTTGTTTGATTATATAGTAACATGGCAGGGTGACTTGACGGTGACTTTTAAATGACAAAAATGTCACTTTCAAAGAGAAAGAGGACAGTCCTCAGACAGTCCCTTTATAAAAACGTATAGTGAATACTGCACCGCCACTTAGTGCATTTTCTGCTTTGATAATACCGTTCTGTGTTACCACGATCATTCTTGCAAGAGCAAGTCCGATACCGTAGCTGCTTTCGTCAGAATTCTTTCCTTTATAAAACCGCTCAAAAATATGAGGTAAATCCTCTTTGTCAATACCGCATCCTGTATCTGATATACAGATTTCTGTAAAGAGCGGATTTTCCTTTGCATTAACAGTGATACTTCCTCCTGCCGGTGTATGCTCCATACAATTTTTAAGAATATTGCCGACGGCCTCGCTTGTCCATGCAATGTCGCCTGAAAAGCAGCCTTCAGATGTAATATGCAGCGAAATTCCTCTCAATTCCAAAGGTACAAGCAGCGGCTCACTCGATTTCTTTATAAGTTCATCCATAGATACATTTTCAGCATGAAATTGTACTGTACCTGCATCAAGCTTTGAAATTTTCAAAAGAGCCGTAATCAGAAAGTCAATGCGTGATAATAACAGCTTAAGATCGTGCATAAGCTTCAATCGTTTTTCAGGTGATAGTTCAGTCTGTGAAAGACGTGTCACAAGAATATTTATTGAAGTAAGCGGCGTTCTGAGCTGATGAGAAACATCTGCAAGTGAATCAGCAAGATATACTTTATCATCAGCCATCCTTTGCTGCTGTTCACGCAGCCGAACTGTCATTTTATATATTTCACTCTGTAAAACGGCAAGCTCTCCCTCTGTATAACTGTCAAGTTTTATACTGCTTTCCCCATGCAGAATACGGTTTATTTCTGCCGACAGCTTTGCAATTTTTCTGTACCTTCTATATGTAAACACGCTATGCATCAATATAAATATTGTACAGAGAATTAATGTAAATATACCATACCCGGTATCCCAATGCCACGTTATAACGATTGCAATAAAAGAAATAAGCGACATCAGGAATAATCCTCTGTACACTTCGGTGTTTCGCAAAAATTTCATATCAATCCATCCTATATCCTAATCCACGCACAGTTTTGATAATGGCAGGATTCTGTGGCTCGTCCTCAATTTTCTCACGCAGACGTTTGATGTATACTGTCAGCGTATTGTCATTTACAAACTCACCGGCAATATCCCAGATATTTTCAAGAAGCTGTGTGCGGGTAAGCACTGCACCCCGATGATTGAGGAACATCAGCAGCAATCGGTATTCTAAAGCGGAAAGATACAATTCCTTTCCGTACTTTGTTGCAGTACCCTTGACCGTATCCACAATAACATTTCCAAGTTGAATTGTATTACCTGTACTTCCTGTTAATCTAAGTATGTTTTTTATTCTTGAAACCAGTTCTCGTGGGCGAAACGGTTTAGCAATGTAATCATCTGCTCCCAACTCAAATCCTGTTACAGTACTGAACTCATCATCAGATGCTGTCAGGAAAATCACAGGAATGTTATAACGGAATTTAATTGCGGAACAAACCGCAAACCCATTTCCATCTGACAGAGAAATATCCAATAATACAAGATCTATTTGCTCTGTTGAAAGAAGTTCCAGAGCCAGCTTTTGACCTGAAGCATGACGAATTATGAAACCCTCGGACACAAGAAATTCACTTAGGTTTTCAACAATGTCCTTATCGTCCTCAACCAATAGAATGTTCGTCATATGATTTACTCCTTTTTATTGACCTGTTTCTATTTATTTGGTAGTATCATTATAATGCAAGTCAACTGGTGAGTCAATAGGTTTTGGAGCTATTTGTAAAATGTACAGCAAATATGTACATTTACCCGACACAATAATTCCGTTTTTATTATTTGTAAAGTGTTTCTCCTCTCCACCGGTTGAAATTTATGACAGCTTATATTATAATAGAAACAGCAATGAAAAGGAGCAGAATAATGAAACAGATTTTAATTATAGACGATGATATTCATATCGGGAACATGGTCGGAGAGCTTCTGACGAAAAACGGCTATGCGGTCAGCCGTGCCTATTCGGGGACGGAATCACTGTATGTACTTGAAAACAGCCGTCCCGACCTGATACTTCTTGACCTGATGCTACCCGGCTTGAATGGTGAGAATATTCTGCCAAAAATCAGCGGTATTCCCGTCATTGTTGTTTCTGCAAAGTCGGATATTTCGGATAAAGTGAATCTGCTGATGGGCGGAGCCGCCGATTATATAACAAAACCGTTCAGCAATGATGAACTGCTTGCACGGATTGCGGTTGCATTCCGGAATGCAGTGAATCCGCATCCGTCCAGAACACTTGCATTTGAGGACATAGTCCTTGACCTCAGTTCCCACGCTGTGACTGTTTCCGAAAATCCCGTAAAACTGACCAAAACTGAATTTGCTATTCTCCGTCTGCTGATGCAGAATCCGACACAGGTCGTAGCAAAGTCGGATATACTGGACGGAATCAGCCTTGAAACACCCGATTGTATGGAAAGCTCTCTGAAAATGCACATCAGCAATATCAGACGAAAGCTGAAAGAAACAGGCGGTCGGGATTATATCGAAGCAGTATGGGGTATCGGTTTCAAAATGCGTGAGGAATAATTTCGTGATAAAAATCTTTACAAAATATTTACTCTTTTCTTTACCGCTATCTTTATCTTTATCTGATATAATAAGGGCATCAAATAAAGGAGGCCTTTACATATGGAATACATTTTGCAGACAAATGGTCTGTGCAAGCATTACCGTCATTTTAAGGCACTTAACGGACTGACGATGAAAGTCCCGAAAGGTGCGATTTATGGATTTGTCGGTAAGAACGGTGCAGGCAAAACAACGCTCATCCGCTTGGTCTGCGGATTGCAGCCACCCACGTCGGGTGAATTTACCCTCTACGGCAAAAAGCATACTGACGGTGATATCAGCAAGGCAAGGCGAAGAATGGGTGCATTAGTGGAAACGCCATCTGTTTATCCGAACATGACAGCCGGGAACAATCTCAGGATGCAGTATCAGAACTTAGGTCTGCCCGATTATAATAATATTCCCGAACTATTAAAGCTTGTGGGACTTGAAAATACGGGAAAGAAAAAAGTCAAGAACTTTTCTCTCGGTATGCGTCAGAGACTCGGCATTGCGGTTGCTCTTGCCGGAAATCCCGACTTTCTTGTCCTTGATGAGCCGACAAACGGTCTTGACCCACAGGGTATCGTTGAAATGCGAGAACTTATCCTGAAACTGAACAGAGAGAAAAATATTACGGTTCTGATTTCAAGTCATATCCTTGATGAACTGTCCCGACTTGCGACCCATTACGGCTTTATTAACAGCGGTACAATTGTAAAGGAAATCAGTGCGGAGGAACTTGAAAAGTCGTGCAGGAAATGTATGCGTCTGACGGTCTCTGACACACAAGGGCTTACCAAAGCACTGGACAGTCTCGGACTGAAATACAGCATTATTGACGAAAATACCGCCGATATTTACGGTGAGATCGGCGTGACAAAGCTTGTGAATGCCCTGTCTGCTGAAAAATGTGAGGTCTTTTATCTGACAGAGCATGACGAAAGCCTTGAAAGCTATTTTATAAAGCTAGTGGGAGGTGCATCAGAATGAGTTTGCTGATACGTTCCAATTTTAAAAAGCTGTTTTTATCAAGGATATTTTATTATCTTCTGTTCGGATTTATGCTGTTTGGAGCAGCCGTATGCGTTTTAAGCTATTTTAATGCCGATATTGGCAAAAATCCTGACTTTTCAATCTGTCCGATCTCTGTCCTTTTAATGCTTCCGATTACTTCTGCTGCTTTTGCAGGAATATTTATATCGGCTGATTTTACTTTTGGTACGATCCGCAACAAGCTGATCGTCGGTCACAGCCGCAAAAGTATTTACTTTGCGGACGTTATTACGGTATCAGCAGCGGTACTGATGTTCTATATTGCTTACGAAGTCGTTGCATTTGTACTTGGAGCCGTTTTTTTTAATCTGTCAGCATTTTCGGCAGAAACAATTGTAAAGGAGCTTCTTGTGATTGCGGTACTACTCACGGCTAATACCTTTGTGAGCGTTGCAGCCGTTTATATGGTAAAGGACACAAAATCGACTATTCTCGCATTTATGCTTCAGTATGCATTGATGTTTGCTGGTATGCCTATGGATATGGGGGGAACAATAGATAAGGTCTTTAAAGTATTCAGCAGATTTTCTCCTCAGGGACTTGCATTCAGCATGACAATCTCAGATATGCCAGAAAAGATATGGCTGAATATTTTGTGTACGGTAGCATTCGGTATCGTTTCAACGATTGGTGCGGTATATTATTTCAATAAATGTGATCTGAAGTAGGTGAATCTATGCTGTTGTGTCTTGTGTTGGTAATAATCATTGCTGTTCTGGCAGTCAAAATATATAATATGAAGAAGTCCGCAAAAGAGATAAGGATGCAGTTAATCGAAAAACTCACACTGGACACAAACACGATTATAGGGATTTCGTCCTCTGACAAGGATATGCGTGCGCTTGCCTCTGCCCTGAATGAGCAGTTGAAAGTGCTGCGTGCCGAGCATATCCGTTACAGCCAGGGTGATCTGGAACTGAAAACAGCTGTCACAAACATTTCTCACGACCTGCGCACTCCCCTGACGGCGATCTGTGGTTATCTGGATTTTCTCAAAAGTGAGGAGAAATCCGTACAAGCTGAAAACTATCTTGCCATTATCGAGGAACGTACGGAGGCTCTGAAACAGCTTACAGATGAGTTGCTGAAATATTCCTCGGCGGTATCCGATGAACAGAATATACAGTTTGATGATGCGGCGGTCAACAATATCCTCGAAAAGAGCATATTAAGCTACCGTGCAGCCTTGCAGGAGCGTGGAATCATTCCAGAAATATTGATAACGGACAAGAAAATTATCCGCAGCGTAAACCGTTCTGCCCTGTCAAGAGTGTTTGCGAATCTTCTGAACAATGCTCTGAAATACAGTGATGGCGACCTGTGTGTCACCATGAACGATGATGGAATCATCACATTCCGCAATCACGCCAAAAGCCTTGACAGCCTGCAGGTCGGCAAGCTGTTTGACCGCTTCTATACTGTGGAATGCGGCGGTCAGTCGTCAGGGCTCGGATTGTCCATAGCAAGGGTGCTGACAGAGCAGATGGGCGGCAGTATTTCGGCAGAATATCATGACGAGGTTCTGGAAATATTCTTGTCGCTATGAGTCAAAACACAAAATTTAAAAACCAAGCCCTCCGCAACGTTTATACACCGTTTTGGAGGGCTTGGTTTTTCAGCGGTCAATTTATGGGGGATTCCACCAAGTGAACGTCATTCATCTAAATGTAGTTATACAGCCTTATATGCTGATGATAATAATTATTTAAAACAATATTTATAATTTTTACGCCACTTAATATAATCAAATAATATTAATTTTTTCTATCGTTCAAGTAAATATTCTATAAGCCCGCAGCATCCGTTATAGATATCATTGTATGTAATGTCAAACCGTCCACTGTACCACGGATCATCAACTTCACCTCCGGATTTTACATAATCCATTAGCTTATGTATTTTATTTTCTGGATCTCCCCCGAATATATAATTCATATTACGGATATTTTGACTATCCATACCTATAAACAGATCATACAAATCATAATCACTTTTTTTAAGCTTCACGGCATACTTTCCTTTACATGATAGTCCATGCCTTTGCAGTTCATCTTTTGCAGGAGGATAAACAGGGTTGCCTTTACCGTTCCATATTTCCTCTGTACTTGTTGCACTTGAAGAAATATAGAATTGTGATTTAATTCCCCTTTTCTCTATCATGTCCTTTAAAATAAATTCAGCCATCGGTGAACGGCATATGTTGCCGTGGCAAATGAATAATACTTTAATCATAGTTTTATTTTGCTACTTTTTGCCTTAAAACACCCGTATTTGCAAGGTTTCTTGGCTTATCATTAAAAGTTTTGTTTATTTATCAAGTAGGCAAATTATAGCATAATTTCACAAGTTGTGACTACCTGTTAGTAGTAGAATTAGTAGTAAAACTGGGTGGGTTACTACTAAGGTAATTCTGTAAGTTCTGGCCAGTAATTAGCTAGTTCTGGAATCTGTTCCTTTGCAGCAAATATTAACTGTAAAGCGAAGCACTGTATCGGAGTTATGCTATTCGAATCATTCATCATCTTCACGAGTGGTGCTAATCCAAAATCAATATGAGCGCCTCTTTTATCCGACAAATGTTTTATAAAGTCATAAATGGTTAAGCTATAATAACCCGCCTTGTTCATCAATTCAAATATAACCACATTATCACTTTCCAAGCTAGTAGACTTGCGTATATACACATTTATGTCTTTGCCTTTAAATTTTTCAACTGAAAATTCAAAAAAAGACTTAAATATACTTTTGTCATCTTTCTTTAAATGATTAATAATTTCAATAAATGTATCTTCGGGAATTATATTAGGTATATCTGTTTCATTTTTGTCAAAATGTGCAATATATTGCTTCCCCCACTCTTCAACACTCAACCACTCTTTAATCTCACCGCTTTGATATGGCGGCATAATTATATTCAATTTGTCCTCACCTGTAAAACTAAAACCATTCAATTTCGGCATCTTAAAATCTGGACATACTTCCAATAATATTGACGCATGCTGATTTTCAAATAATAATTTCCTTAATGGCATAACCATTATTCTATCTAACATTTCCCTATATTCATCACCCAACATAGATATCTGTGAGAATGCAAGGCGCAGAATATTAAACTCCTCCTTTAGTTCTAATATCATTCCATTTCTAGACAAATTAAATTGTGTTATAAAATTCAGTTCTGGTCTGTAATTATCCATATTAACTATTTCCCTCCATACATATCTGCTTTCTTATATGTGAAACAAAACAATTTTTCAATATAAGTAATTTTCCTGCGACTATGTTTTTCCTCAAAAACCATCCAAGTAATCTTCTAAATTTATCGAGCACTCTGCATTATCTTTTATTGATGAGAATAAAGTTATATTCTCTGACAGTCTGGTATTTGATTTCTCTGTTTTTCTAAAAAACACGTAACTGTTCAGGACCATGAATTATCCTGAAAATAATTTTTTGGGTTTTCAACAT